>Ga0310696_10000976_pt1 | contig 42025 bp, 36 predicted proteins | sample AusTroGonzalo_MG_4_FD_203885 | JGI IMG/M metagenome (GOLD analysis project Ga0310696, IMG submission 203885) | Bovine rumen microbial communities from tropical cattle in Woodstock, Queensland, Australia - Gonzalo_02 (v2) (version 2) | ecosystem: Host-associated > Mammals > Digestive system >... | reverse complement strand
CCGACGCAGACCGCGATCCTTTTTTCTCCGTATTTTGACTTTGCTTTTTCGATAATGCTGCCGATCTGGTCAAGTGCTGCCTCTTCGATCCTGATTATTTTCATATCGAATCTGCCGGATGATGGTTTCAGCTTCGATCCATCGATTCTGGCTGCGAAAAATGTGCTTCCGGAGAATGTTTCATAGCGTTTTATCCCGCTCTGATCTCCGTTCAGCAGTGATCTCCAGAGTTCTTCCGCGTTTTTTCCCGCTGCAGAAAAAACAGCCGGTTTAGACAGATATATTTTCATTTTTTAGCTCCCGAAGTGTAGAAAAGTGCGGCCAAGTATGCTGCGCAGAGCCCTGTAAATATCGAAAAACCTATCAAGTGCACCGGCTGGAACGAACTGAGTGCGAGTGCGCCGAATGAAACTATCGTTGTGAAAAACGAAAGGAAAATGGCGAAAGGTTCGAGCCTTTTTTCAACAGGGTCTTTGGTCTTTTCGTTTTCCTGAGTGTAAATTATGTATTCGAGCCCGAGTCCGAAAACTAAAATTATACCGGTGACCGAGAAAAATTCTGGTCTGGTATTCGTCGCGGCGAAAACAGCCGATGTCGCAAGAATGACGATGAACGGGATCGAGATGATTTTGAGCGACTGCCGCGTGTTGTAGAAGAATCTGAGGACGATGAACATGAGTATATATGCGGCTAAGAAGAATTCGAGGACGATCGTCGTTACTTTGTCAAGGTCGGAATTTATGTCTTCGACTTTGTGGACGAAATAGACACCTTCGTTTCCTTTGACGAAACTTCTGAAAACTTTTGTCTCAGCCATGAAATTCGGGATAACTATTGAATAATATTTATCTTTTATTTTGCCGAGCCAGTAAGAGGAAAGAGCCTCTTTTATCGAAGAAGGAAAGTCGTCTGAGGCAACCGAAAGGAGCGTTTTTTCAGCTTCTATGAAAGTGTTTTTGAAGTTTTCGGCTTCGTTTCCATCAAATTCCAGCGTTTCAAACTGTTTTTCAGTGAAAGGAAGGAGCTTTTCGACTGCCGCGCGTGATTTTTTCTGCTTTTCAACTGACGGGATGAAGACTGAAGTTGACATCACGCCGTCGCCGTTTTTATCAATGGTTTTAAGCCTTTCGCGCAGATATTCTTCTTTTTTGAGGACTTCGTTTTCGTCACTGCCGCTCACGATGTACCAGCTTACCTGAGCATAAGAGATTACGGAATATGCCTCTTTTTCGTTTTCAAGAAGCTCTCCCTCTTCTCTGTAGAGTTTTTTGAGGTCGTTTTCTATCCCGAAATTATCTCTGAAAGCGAAAAGCAGGATTAGAGAAAATGCGACCATAGCGCATATCGCCGCCTTTCCGTTGATCTTTTTGGCAAGTGCGAACCCTTTTTCAAAAAGCGTGACACCTCTGACGACTCTGTTTTTGGGAAGCGGAACATAGGGAAATATCGCGGTCGTCGTGAGGAATGAACTTACGAGCCCTGTCACAGAGAAAAGCGACATCTGCTTGAGAAGGTTGAAAGGTGCGAAAATGAGGGCTAAAAAGCAGACTGATGATGAAATTATCGCCATCGTGAGTCCCGGCAGGAGTTTTGATCTGATCTCTCCGCCCGATTTCAGATTGGTGTTTCCTGAAGCGTGGACGAAGTAGTGAAGGCTGTAGTCGATAGAAGAGCCGATGAGCGAAGTTCCGAAAACAAGCGTGACTAAATGAACTTTCCCGAATACTGCGAAAGTAAGTGCCGCCGCTGAAAAAAGTGAGAAGAATATTGAAATCAGCGAGAGTATTATAGGAGTAGCCGAACGGAATACCAGAGTCAGCATCAGAATTACTATAATCATTGAAATTATTGAGATTATTTTGATCTCTTCGGAAGCTGAATTCGAGCTTTTGTGGCTGTGGAAAGTGCCGCCGGAAACGACGCAGCGCGTCCCTGTTTCAGCCTTTATTCTGCCGCATATATCGTAAATTTCGGTTATTCCGTTGTCCATTGAAGCGAGAGCCGCCCCTTTGGGTGAAAGCTCCGTTTTTATCATGACGTACCAGAGTCCGTTTTTTTCCGCCGCAAGCACTCCGTCCTTAGGCCTTAAAGCTGTGCCTGAATGTTCTAAAACTTCCAGATATTTCTGGATGTTATGCTCGGCAAGCATAAAAGGGTCGCTGCCTATGTTGTCAAGCGGAAGCATCGTGAACGGGCTGTATATTCTGGAGATTGCTTCCTGCGCAAAGTCTTCTGCGCCTCCGTTTTCGATTGCCTTTATCGTCTCGTTGTCAAGCAGATCAAAGCGGTATTTGTAGAAAAAATCGGTTATTTCTCTTATGTCAACTGTGTCTGTATTGAGCATGACCGAAACGAAGTAGGGGCTTCCGTTCAGTTTTTCGTATATCCTTTCGGCTCCCGCCTTCGCCTTTTCGAAATCTTTGTCGGCGCTGAGGACTATAGCGACTTTGCTGAGTTTCTGCATCAGCGTTTCATTCGCTTTTTTCAGCGATTCCTCTTCGAAGGGCTTCGGCATCATGTTGAAAAGATCGGAATCCAGAGAGAATTTATCGTTCTCATAACAATATGAAATTGCTAATAAAACTATGACTCCGATGTGGAAGATGAGCCATGAGAGGAGGAATTTCCAGTTAGTCTTTTTTGAATTCATCCAATTCCTCTTGCGTAAGTTTTTCGGGGTGTTTCTGGTGTTCGAAAATGTAGCTCATGCTGCCGCCGTCGGCAAAGTATATCTCGGCCATGAAAATTGCAACCGAGCCTTTGACGAAGGTTCCTTTCAGGTTCATCGAACTGATCGCATAAGAGATTGTCTTGTCTTTCGGAACGAGAAGGGCCTCCCATTTTTCGCTGCTCGTCGCCTTGAAATTTACCTTGAAATTCTTGTTTATTTCTGCCGAGTTACCTGCAAAAAGAGATGAAACGATGTCGTTGACTTTAAGAAAAGTGTCGCTGTTCAGCATACTTTTTGCCGTCTTTTTCCCTTTTGCGTCAGTCGTTATCATGTATGCGTCAATTATCGCGACTTTCGACGGAACCGGTTTCAGCGTTTTCCAGACGACTCCGTCACGGGTGAGGATGAAAGTTCCAGAAGATTTCAGGCTTTTTTTGAGGGCCGTCGTCTTTATCTGAGTAAACTCGCCCGTCGTGTTCTTGTATGCAGCCAAGTGTTTGCATATCGTATCGAATGTGAGCTCTTCAGCCGGAAAAAGCGGAAGGATCGCGAAAAGAGCAGCCAGAAAAACCAGTATTTTTGAAAATTTTTTCATATTGACCTCTGTAATTTATCCGTTTTCAACGATTCAGGACATCATTTCCCGAAAAAAACATCGGAATATATAAAACCGCGCGTATTTTGCAAAATTTTGTGCGGACCTCATACCTTTTATTCCCCTCTCCATTGTGGCGAGGGAAAAATGAGAGATTCCGCGACCTCAGGTACGGATCTTGTTCTACTCGAAAAACTTGTTGATTTTGTGAGTTTTTCGAGTAGGATGCTTCTGGAGGTGGACAAAATGCTCATAGAACGACCGAAATATTTAGAAAAATTAATTAAATACAAAGACAAAGATTTGATAAAAGTTATTACCGGGGTCAGGCGTTGCGGAAAATCGGTTCTGCTTTTTGATATATATTCAGATTATTTGACAAAAATCGGAGTCAAAGCGGAAAATATTATTAAAATCAATCTTGAACACAAATCTAATGTCGCCTTGCGCAATTCAGACGCAATTTACTCGTTTGTTTCTGAAAAAATCAAAAACAATCAGGAAAAACACTATGTTATAATAGATGAGATCCAGTATGTAAATGATTTTGAAGATTTGGTGAACACTCTTAAAGATGACGGTTGCGATCTTTACATCACCGGTTCAAATTCAAAAATGCTGTCAGGCGATATCAGCACGGTTCTGCGAGGCCGAAGCATTGAAATCAAGGTTTTTACATTGTCTTTTGATGAATATTATTCTTATGTCGGAGGAGACAAGGCGGAAGCTTTCAAAGATTATATGTTGTACGGCGGGTTTCCATATGTCGCAACAGAAAATGACACAGAGTTGAAAGTTCAATACCTCAAAATGCTTCAGGAAACCATCGCTACCAAAGATGTCGTCGAACGATATGGGATAAGGAATTACCAGGCTTTTTATGCCACCTATGATTTTATATCGTCAAACATCGGCTCCTATGTCAGCGCAAAAAAGATAGCGGACACCCTTAAATCAGGCGGATATAGGAATATTACTCCTGATACTATAGGCAATTATCTCAACTGGTTGTGCGAATCATTTCTTTTTGACAAGGTTTACCGCTATGACATCAAAGGCCGGGGATATTTGAAGACTCAGAATAAATATTATGCTGCGGATCTCGGTCTGAGAAATTCCAGACTTAACTTCAGACAGATCGAGCCCACTCATGCTTTGGAAAATCTGATTTACCTGGAACTTGTCAGACGCGGTTATAATGTCGATATAGGAAAAAACAGAGACAAAGAAATAGATTTTATTGCATCGAATTCAAAGGAAACCTTTTACATTCAAGTTGCCTACACTATTTCTGACCCTGAAAAAAGAGCTCAGGAAATCGGTTCATTCCGCAACATTGACGACGGATACAAGAAAATCGTAATAACAATGGACACCGATCCTTTTACAATTCTCGAGAGAGGCTATAAAAAAATCAACGTCATTGATTTCCTGCTGAATGAAAATAGTCTGAATATATAATTTCTACTCGAAAAACTTTTCAATTTCGTGAATTTTTCGAGTAGGAGGCTTCCGGTTCCGCGGCGACGGCGAGACCGCTGTCTGGGGCGGGGTATTCAAAAGGTTTTTGCGGGTTTTTGCCGATCCGGCACCCAAAATAATTCGCCGTTTTTAATATTATCTAACGTTTGTATTCCGTATTTGTGAGAAAATAGAATCCTTTCCATTTAGTATATCTTACAAATTCATGAATAATAAGCTTTTGTGTTAGAGATAAATTATTTTCCTTTTCCGATTATCTCATTAACTCTATTGATGAAAACTTCCGGGCAGACGAATTCAGACTCCATTTTCGAGATGTTGAAAGCCATCTGAGTGCTTTCGGCTCTCGTGGTCAACTCTCCTTTTTCATTGAAGATTTCGTATCTGATCTTGATTCTGTTCTCGTATTCGAGGAGGCTTGAGACGATTTTCGCGTTTTTGCCGAAGTAGAGCGGTCTCACATATTTGATTTTGATGTCGGTGACGGGGAAGGCGTAGCCCGATTTCACCATTTCGGTGTAGTTGTAGCCGATTTTATCGAGCAGGGCGCAGCGTCCTATCTCCATATATTTCACATAGTTGCCGTGCCAGACGACATTCATCGGGTCGAGGTCGAAAAAGGCGACTTTGAATTCAGTTGTTTCCGAGCAGTAAACGTTAACCATTTTCACCTCCGTTTTTTTGCCAGAAATCAAAGAAATTATACCACTGGTTCGGGTATTTTATGCAGTGTTTTTCAAGAGTTGTGACGTATTCGCCGCAAAGTTCCTCAATTCTTTTTTTGGTTTCGGATCTATTGCAGTTGAAATCAGTTTTCGCTTTCTCGACAAACATATTGTTTTTTGGAAAGAGCGCCGCGCTTTTTGTGCGAAGACCGAAAACGAAATATACCGGAGCTTTGAGAAGCGAGGCAATAAGGAATACTCCGTAGGGAAATTCTGCCGTTCTGCCTAAAAATTCGTGTTCTATGAACCGTTTTCCGCTGTGAGCCGAAGTTCTGTCGCCCGTGATCACGACAAGTCCGCCGTTTTCGACTTCGTTCTGCAGCGCGAAAATCGTTTCCGGGCCTATAGAATCGGGGTCGATGACATTTGTAACGACTTCGGGGTTTATCTCTTTCAAAGTGTTGTTGAACTGACTCGTCACTTTCATCGACATGATCGTCGTGACGCTGATTTTTTTGGAAACTCCGGTTTCGCAGAAACTTGAAAGGCTCCGCATGAGCTCGATGTTTCCTAGGTGCGAGCCGATTAAATATGCTCCTTTGCCGCTTTCAAGAAGCGAGATCAGATCCTGCAGGTCGTCGTCGTGTTTTATAAGGTTTTTGTATTTTGTTTTTCCGAGCCACCCTTCCATTTTTTCGACTACGGAAAGGGCGAATGATAAGATCGTGATGTAAGAATTTATCTTTTTTGGAATTTCGCCGTTTGTGTAACGCTGCATCTGTTTCTGGAAATTTTCGACATGTTTTCTTGCACTTTTGGCGCAGAGAAAAAAGAAAAAACTTACTGGAAATACTATCAGATGGACTAAAAACGCGGGTAGCAATTTTATCAGAAGCAGCGTGAATTTAAGCGGTCTGCTGGTGGAAACAACTTCCTGACTGTCGCTCCAGTGTCCGTTTCCGCTCATTTTTTTCTCGTAAGTGAATGGTAAATTATAATCGGAAGACGTGGGATCATTCCGAGGTAAAGTCGTGTATAAGTCTCTGAAATCCCTGCATTATCCCAAAACAGGCGGAAGTTTGAGATTCCGTCCGTGGGATAGGAAATTTTCACAGGTTCAGAGATTATAGGAACATTTGCCCAGAAAAGACGCACTAAAATTTCAATGTCAAACCCCATTCTTTTATTGATGTAAAACGTGCGTTTCAAAGTTCTCACAAAAGGGGCGACCGGATAAACGCGGAAACCCACCATCGCGTCTTTTATAGAGCGTGAAAGAGTGACTATGTGGATCCACATGTTTGCGAATTCACGCCCTCGGACGCGGCTTTTCGGCGCGTTTTCATCGTATTCAGGGCATCCGCAGATGACAGAATCGGGATTTTCGCGCGAAAGTTCAAGAAAGCGCGGGATCTTCGAAGTGTCGTGCTGACCGTCGGAATCAAGCTGGAAAACATGTGTCAGCCCCATTTCGTAAGCTTTGAGAACGCCCGATGATACAGCGGCGCCTTTGCCGCCGTTTTTCTCTCGGACTACTAAAACCGCGTTTCTGCTGCTATCGACTGCTTCTTTTATAAGTCTTTGATTTTCTTCATCATTTCCGTCATCGACTGCAATTATCGGAAAGCCATATTTTTCAAGTTCCGCCAAAACGCCTTTCAAGGCCGCTCCGTGCCTGAAAACTGGTATGACAAAGCCGAATTTCTCTTCCATTACGCCTCGTGAACTTCAAAAGTACCGGTCGAATAGACCATTTTCTGCAGTGTAAAATCTGAAATCGTGTAGGTGAGGGCAGGTTTAGAGCTGTCGTATTTCATTTCGAGAAGCGCAACTGTACCCGGAAGTATCGGGGATGAAAATTTTATCCGCCTGATGTTGGGAACAAAGCGTTTCGTCCCGAAGTAGATCCCTGCAAGTCTCGTCACGATTTCAAACTGCGCTACAGCCGGAAGAAGTTTGAATTCAGGAAAGTGGCCGTCAAAGAAATCTGATTCTTCCTTGATATTGAGTTTTAATATAACATGCTGGTTTTCTTTAAGAATTTCCTGTTCAACAATTATGCCGTGAAGATCTTTTTCCATTATTTCACCTCAAACAAAGCTGCGATTTCCTCTTTGTGCTTTTTTCCCTGGATGTCGGTCGGAAGTTTGTCCAGAAAACGCCATTTTTTTGGAATTACAGTATTTTCGAAGTAATGCATCAGAAAGTCGTGAAAATACCTGTTTATCGCATATTTTTCCTTGCCGGAAAATTCGGTCTTTCCTTTTTCGTTGAGGACCAGAGCCGCCGCGAGATACTGCCTGATGTCGTTTGAAAGGGCGATGACTTTTACATCTTCGACAAGTCCGCTTTCCAAAAGGCGGTTTTCAACTTCGGTAAGCGAAATGCGTTTTTCCTCGATTTTGACGATCGAATCGCTGCGCCCTTTAAGTAAAAATTTTCCGTTTTCAAGCATTTCAGCCATGTCAGCCGTCGCAAAACCGGCAGGATCTTTGATGTAGGGCGAGATTATGCGGAGGCATCCGTCCTCGCCGAGCCAGATCTTCGCGTTGTCGAAAGGAGTCCAGACGAGTCCGTCCTTATCCTGCATTCTGTATGCTATGCCCGAAGTTTCGGTGCTGCCATATACTTCAAGCGGGTATATCCCGAAAAGTCTGTCTGTTTTTACTGCAAGTTCGGGGCTCACCGCGCCGCCGCTCGTGAAAAGCCACGGATCACGCATATCGAGTTTTTCAACGATCTCGACTGTCCGCTTTAAAAACGCCGGAGTAGCCACAATCAGATATTTTTCATCGTCAAGTGTCTCGAATTCTTCAGGAAATTCGATCCTTTTGCGTCTGAAAGGGGTTCCTGTCGCAAACGGAAGCGAAAAACCGAAAAGAAATCCGAAAATGTGGTGCTGGCTTACGGTCGAAACGAACTTTCTTTCCGAAATTTTGTCGAGCCACTTCGAGATTATGAAGGCGTTGTCCTCTTCGAATTCCTTCATTCTCTGCGGGACCGCCTTGGGTTTTCCGGTTGAACCCGAAGTGAAGAGGAAAATACGCGTCGTTTCGCCGTTTATTTCGGAAGTTTTTTCGATCTCTTCTTTTGTCGGTTTTTCTGATTTTTCAATAATTTCAGGAATGTAGAGTGAATTCTGAACTTCGGCGTCAGTTAAAAGTTCCATTCCGGGAAGAAGCGCTTCGGCAAGGAAATTTTCCGAAATGTTCTGCGTCAGGTGTACTGCTTTCCGGCACTGGAGAAGGGCAGTGAAAGTGACTCCGAAATACCAGAAATCGCCGCAGTGGAGAATGTATGAATCGGTATCTCTGCTTTCAATGAAATGCCTCATTTTTGCAGTGTCGCTAAGAAAATCGCCCCATGTTTTGAAGGATCTGTCTGCCCATTTTCCGTCAAAGCAGACGATAGCGTCACGCGCTCTGGAAGAGGCTTTGAACTTTGTTAAAGGAAAAACTTTCGTCATTTTTTTATCCACGAATTTTCTAACAATAAATTCGGCAGCAAACAAAATGCCCATAAGGATATACGATATTCCGCCGTTGTAAAGCGACCATATTTTATCAGCTTCATCGGGCGAAAATCCGAAAATTTTTTCTGCAAAAACAGTAAGAAGTGCAAGAGTTCCGTTGAAAATAAAGAAAATGCTCCAGGTAATCGTCACTTTTCTGCAGTAATTTTCGACATTCTTTTCGTGAAAAGAGCCTTTTATAGATTTATCGGCAAGAGTTGCGAAACGGAAAATAATGTTCGGTCCGTAAATAAGCGTTGAACCGAAAAACATTAGTAAAATCAAATTGATAGCAACCGGATAAAGTTTCAGGAAAATAGCTTCGTCGGTTAAAAAGCAGAGCAGGCCGGCAAGAAAAAAGAGGACAGCTGTTGCAAGCGGTTTCCATTCAATGCTTTTCTCCTTCTTTTTGGCCGAAACACTCACGAAAAGCGCCGCCGCAAGGGCTATTATGCAAAGCGAAAGGAGTTTTAAAGGAAGTTTGAAAACAACTAAAAGCGCAAAAACTAAAACCGGGTAAAGTGCTGAAAGAACATAGAAAAATATCCGGAATGCTTTTTTCATCGGGAGGGGTGATTATTTGCCGTCTTCTTTCGGCAGTGTGCAGTCGGAAAGATAGGGGTAAAGCGCGTCGACAACATCCTGGAGTGTGCGGACTGTGCGGAGGATCATAGGATCGATGTTTCCTTTTCCTGCGGGTATGTACTCTTTCATTTTCACGAAGAGGTCGATCGCGTCGATCGAGTCGAGGTTAAGATTTTCCCTCAGATCGGCTTCGGGAGTGATGATGTCCGCATTAATTTCAAATTCTGCTGAGAGAATTTTTTTGAGTTCGTTGAAGATTTCTTCTTTCTGCATATTTTGCTCCTTATTTGGTTTCGTTTCTTGTCGAGTTTATGTATTCAGCCAAAGCGTTGACGGATGCGAAATGTTTTCGGTTTTCGGCATTATCAGACGAAAATTTGATCCCGAATTTCTTTTTAAGTGCAACTCCGAGTTCAAGCGCGTCGATCGAATCAAGGCCCAGTCCTTCGCCGAAAATCGGTTCAGAGTCAACGATGTCTTCAGGTTTGATGTCTTCGAGTTCCAGAGATTCGATAATAACTTTTTTGATCTCGTTTTTTAATTCTTCCATTGCTTCCTCGCTTTTTTAATCAACAACGCGGAGTGTTCCGCCAAAAAATGCCGAATATTTTAAGCAAAGAAGCAAATTTTGCAAATTTATCCGCTTTTACTTGAAAAAAATGGCACTCTAAAGTATTTAAGCGCGTTTTAAGGAGGTTATCGATGGACAAGGCTTTTTTCAATTACGAAAACTTTAAAACCGACAAGATCCGCGGTGTTGATGCCAAATTCGAGGCGCAGAAAATCGCGTTTTCTCCGCTTTCTTTCCAGGCAGTAAATGCGTTGCTTGAGCTCGGTGTCATGAAGATCATCGAGGATGCAGGTGATGATGGCATAACTCTTGAAAAAATTGCGGAAAAATTGGGAATTTCAAAATACGGCCTTTCGGTCATCTGCGAAATGGCGCTCGGCATGGATGTTCTCAAACTTTCTGCTGATTCTAACCCTGAAAACGAGAAATTCGTTCTCGGAAAAATCGGCTGGATGCTCCTTGAAGATGACTTGACCCGCGTCAATTTCCGCTTCACGAACGACATCTGTTTCCAGGGTTCCTTTGACCTCGAAGAATCGATAAAAAACGGAAAACCGGAAGGTCTCAAGGTCTTCGGCGACCAGTGGGTAACGGTTTACGAAGCGCTCTCAACGCTGCCAGAAAAGGCGAAAAAAAGCTGGTTCGAGTTTGACCACTATTATTCCGATATCGCTTTCCCGGAAGCGCTTCCGATAGTTTTTGCAGACAACCCGAAAACGATAGTCGATATCGGCGGAAACACGGCGAAATGGTCGCTTGCATGCTGCAATTACGACAAATCGGTGAAAATGACGATCGTTGATCTGCCTGGGCAGACGAAAGTCGCTGCCGAAAACGCGAAAAAGGCGGGGTTTGCCGACAGGATCTCTTTCTGCGAAGGGAACATCCTGCGTGAATCGACAAAACTTCCCGAAAATCCCGACGCTTTCTGGATGAGCCAGTTCCTTGACTGTTTCTCGCTCCACCAGATCACGAAAATCATGAAAAAAATACACGAGGCGGCTGGCGCAAATACAAAAGTTTATGTTCTTGAACCGCTCTGGGACTGTCAGCGTTTCAACGCGGCGGCATATTCGCTTCAGGCGACATCGCTTTATTTCACCTGCATCGCAAACGGAAACAGCAAGATGTACCGCTTCAAAGAGCTGTGCGACGCGATCTGCGAAGGGGGCTTCAAGCTTGAATGCGCGCACCACAACTTAGGTTCCAACTCTTATTCACTGCTTGAATTCAGGAAAATATGAGCGGAATTTTTGTTTCAAAACCGGTGATGTGGGCACCAGGACTTGAGAGTATCCCGGAAAAATGGGAGAAATGGCTGAAAGGTGAAGAAGTGATCGAAAAATCGACTGCCGCGCCGAAACTTGAATACACCGATCCGCTTTTCAGGCGCAGGCTGAGCCAGATCTCGAAGATGACGGTCCACGTCGTCCACGAACTTCTTGAAAAAGAGGGTTTTGACAAAGGGACCAAGCTCGTTTTCGTCTCGCTTCGAGGGGAAATCGCCCGCGAATTTTCGATAAACAAAGGGATAATCAGTGAAAACATGATCCTGCCGGCTGGATTTTCGCTTTCAGTTTTCAATACTCCTGTAGCCCTTGCAACGATAGCTTTCGGTCTTACAGGCGGCTATTCGGCGGTATATCCCTCAAAAAGTGACTTTTCATCGGCTTTGAAAAATGCTTTTGCCCCGGTTTTATGCGGCGACGAAGAAAAAATCGTCCTTGTCTATGCCGACGAGCTTGTTCCCGAGTGTTACGGCGTTGATTCGACTCCGCTTGCATTCGCTGTGGTAATCAGTGCCGATAAAACGGAAACCTCAGTAAAAATTGATGATTTTGATAGCCTGAAATCGCCGGATGCCTTTTTGAAACGCCTTCTTGAAGCGGGGAGGAGCGATGTTTAAGATTCCCGAAAATCTGCCGAAAATCAGGAGTATATTTTTCTACTGCTACCATTCGTTAGGCAAGATCGCGGCGATACTCTACATCGTTTTCGGCTCGATGGTCATCGGTTTTATCATTTTTCCTTTCATCAGGCTTTTTTCGAAAGATAAAAACGATTTCCGGGCAAAGGCTAGAAATTATGTTTCCAATGTTTTCAAGCGCTTCATGTTCATGCTCCGGATAACGGGCATCGCCAGAATGAGAGTGCCTGAGATGGAGAAGCTGCGCAACCTGAAAGGGAAAGTTATCGTTGCGAACCATCCGTCGCTCCTTGATTTTGTCTGTATGACGGCTCTTGTTCCTAACGCGAACTGCATCGTCCGCGCGAATCTCACGAAAACGCCTTATGTCGGCATAATCAGCCAGATCTACATCACCAACGACGAGAATTACGACGATTTGTTCGAGGCGTGCAAAGAAGACCTGGACAACGGCAACAACGTCCTGATTTTTCCTGAGGGGACACGCACTCCGCGCTTCAAAAGAAATATCTATCAGAAAGGTGCTGCGCGTATCGCACTCCACGCCAAATGCGACGTTCTCCCTGTTTTCATCGGCGGAAGCGACAAATACGGCCTCGGCAAGCATGATCCGCTTTTTTCCTACAATCCAGTTGAAGAGTATTTTTATGATTTTCAGCTTCTTCCCGAAATAAAAAGTTCCGACTACGAAGGAATGCCATCCCCCGCCGCGGCAAAGCGCATCACCGACAAAATCGAAGAGGAGATCCTCGCCGCAGATGCCGGATACAGAAAGACAAACACAGAGTGCAGAACTTTCAATAATGTTTAGCTGCCGGTTTTGATGGTTTTTTACGGTTTAATGAATCGGTATTACAACGATGAGATTTCTTCCGTTACGGTTTATGGTCAAGAGTAATTTGTTGGATTTACTGATTATTTTGTTGGCTTCGGCGACATTCTTAACTCGTTGTCTGTTGATCGCGACAATGACATCTCCGTTCATTATGCCTGCCTGATAGGCGAGAGAACCCTGTTCGACATTGGAAACAGTAACTTTGCCTTTGTTGTCAAGGAGCGTCATTCCGAGTTCCTCGAGTATTTTAGCATCCATTTCCTCAGGCGTCTGCGCAAGCTGATAATCTTTGTTCAAAACGACTTCCAGTTTCATTTTTTTGCCGTTTCTGATTATTTCCAGTGGTATTTTTTTGCCGTAAGGGCTGAATGCGACGGCTGTTCTGAACTGCGAGGTGTTTTCGATTTCCTTGTTGTCGAATTTCGTTATAAGGTCGTACTGCTGCAGACCGGCTTTTTCCGCAGGACTGTTCGGTTCTACTCCGGCAACCAGAATTCCGGTCGTGGTTTTGTCTATTTCAAAATAACTGCGGATATCGTCGTTGAGTTCCTGAATTACGATCCCCATCATCGCACGCTGTATCTTTTTGCCGCTTCTGAGCTGCTGAGTGATGTCTTTTACCATGTTTGCCGGAACTGCCAGACCTATTCCCATATAACCGCCTGACTGTGAAAGAATCGCTGTGTTCATGCCGATGACTTCGCCTTCTATGTTGAGGAGAGGTCCGCCCGAGTTGCCGGGGTTGATCGCGGCGTCTGTCTGGATGAAATCCTCGTAGTCGGTCACTCTCATGCCGGAACGCCCTTTTGCCGAGATGATCCCGAAAGTGACACTGTTGGAAAGCCCGAACGGATTGCCGATGGCGATTGCGAAGCTTCCGACCTTGATTTTGTCGGAATCGGCGAATTTGATTTCCTGAATATCACCTTTTTTGAAATCGTTTATTTTGACAAGTCCGACATCGGTATGCGGATCCGTGCCGATAAGTTTGGCACTGAAAGTTTTACCGTCGATTATAACCTCTATTTTTTCCGATTTTTCGACGACATGGTTGTTTGTGACGATGAAGCCTTCCTTTTCATCAATTACAAAACCTGTCCCTTGAGCCTGGCTTTTTCTGCTTCTGGGCTGCTGCGGATTTCCGAAGAAAAAATCGAAGAAAGGATCAGCCATACGCTTTTCGGTTCGCTCGACTTTGATCGATGCGACACTTTTTTTCGCTTTTTCCGAGATTTTGATGACTTCCTGCTCCAGGTCATGCATGTCGGATGCGTTCAATACCGCGAAAGAGAAGAATAAAAGCGGTAAAAAAAGGATTTTTGCTAAATTTTTCATTTTACCCTCCACAAAAAACAGAGAACAAACAAATCACAACTTTTATTTATTTCAGTTTTTGCAAAAGAAAAGGGGCAAAATAAAAAAATGCTGACGAATTGACTTTCCGGAATCGGTGTTTATTTACTTAGCCGTTTTGTGAAACCAATGAGGTGAAAATGAGTTCTGAAAATTTTATGATGACTGAAATTCCGGCGACTCTGCCTGTTTTTGTGATCAAGGAAGGGGTCCTTTTTCCGTTCATGCTGATGGGTATCGCCGCTCCGAACGAGAAGATTTTTGCGAATCTGCTCCGTGCGGCCGAATCGACGGGAAACTACATCGTCGTGGTTGCGGAAAAGCAGCAGGGCGAGGACAAAAGCCTGCTTCCGAAAATCGTAAGTATGGAAAACATTTACTCGATCGGAACAGTCGCGGCAGTCGTGCGCGAAAACACGGAAGGCAACGGACGCGGCAACATTCTGCTTAAAGGTCTGAAAAAAGTCGCGATAAAAGGTGTTCTTTTCAATCCGGTTTTTGACATGAGTTTCGCGAGAGTCGAAGTCGTAGAAGAAAACAATTTTCTTGAAGCGAAAGACGAACAGCTTCTCCGCAGCGCCGTGATCGACACGCGGGAGCTTTTCAACGCGATAGGCTCGCTCAACGCCTTTCCGCCGGCCGTCGTAAAAGATTTCAAAAACATCAGCGATCCGGCGAGACTGGCCGAGTTCATCGCTTCAAATTTCCTGCGCAATACGGAAGAACTGCAGAAGGTTCTTGAGGAAAATTCGCCGCTTAAAAAGCTGAATCTTGTCCATAAGGAGCTTGAAGACGCGCTTGCTTTCATGCAGGTAAAAAACGACATCAAGCGCAAGACGATGGCGAAAATCGATAAAGGGCAGAAGGATATGATCCTGCGAGAGCAGATGAAGCAGATCCAGAGCGAACTCGGTGAAAGCGATCCGTTTTCTGCAAGTATTCAGGATTACGAGAAAAAATTGTCCCAGAACATCCTGCCGGAATACGCCGCAGTCGAAGTCAAAAAACAGGTCGACAGGCTTAAAAGCATGAGTCCTTTTTCGCAGGATTCGTCGATGCTTTCGTCGTGGATCGACTCTGTTTTCGATTTGCCGTGGAAAGATTCGACAGAGGACAACAAGGATATAAACGAGGCTGAAAAAGTGCTTCAGGCCGATCACTACGGGCTGGAAGACGTCAAAGAGAGGATTCTTGAGTTTCTGGCGGTGCGTCAGATAAAAGGCGACCAGAATTCAAAATCGCCGATCCTCTGCTTCGTCGGACCTCCCGGAGTGGGCAAGACCTCGCTCGGAAAGTCGATAGCGCGCGCTTTGAAACGCAAATTCTACCGTCTGAGTCTCGGAGGCTTGCACGACGAAGCCGAGATCCGCGGCCACAGGCGGACTTATGTCGGCGCGATGCAGGGAAAGATTTTGAAAGGGCTCACGACCTGCAAGTCGAACAATCCCGTTTTCATGCTCGACGAGATCGACAAGCTCGGCAAGGATTTCCGCGGAGATCCTTCGTCCGCGCTCCTTGAAGTGCTTGATCCGGAGCAGAATTTTTCGTTTTTAGACAACTACATCGGGCTTCCGTTCGATCTCAGCAAAGTCTTTTTCATTGCGACGGCGAACTGGGAAGACACCATTCCGGAGCCTTTGAAAGACAGAATGGAAGTAATTCATCTTTCGGGCTATACCGACTTGGAACGTATTGAGATCGCTAAGAAATATCTCATTCCGCGTCAGCTTGAAAACAACGGGCTTGCGCCGAAAGAGATCCAGTTCACGAAAGAGGCGCTGCTTTTTATGTCGAGAAGATACACCCGTGAAGCGGGAGTCAGAAACCTTGAAAGGTGCATCGGCTCGATCTGCCGCAAAACTGTTACCCTCAAAGTTCAGAAAAAGGATTTTGCGAAGAAGATCACCCCGAAAGTTGTTGAGCAGTATCTCAAACTTCCGCCGTTTTCGGAACACGATTTCGATGAGGAGAAGAGGGTAGGAGTCATCACCGGCCTTGCATGGACGCAGTATGGCGGCGCGACACTCAAAATCGAAGCAAATTCGATGAAAGGAAGCGGAAACCTGCTTCTTACCGGAAAACTGGGCGAAGTCATGCAGGAATCGGCGCGCATCGCCCTTTCCTTCATCCGCAGCAACGCGGCTAAATTCGGCTTGGGCGGCGATTTCACGATAAGCGACAAGGATATCCACATCCACTTCCCGGCCGGAGCGACACCGAAAGACGGTCCGAGTGCCGGGATCGCGATAACTTCGGCGCTTCTCAGCCTGTTTTTAGGCAAGGCGATCGATTCAAAAATCGCGATGACAGGAGAGATCAGCCTCACCGGCGAAGTTCTTCCCATCGGCGGTTTAAAAGAAAAACTTCTCGCCGCGAAACGCAACGAAGTTACCAAAGTCCTTATTCCGGAGCAGAACAGAGCCCTTTACGGCAGCATCGACGACGAGATAAAATCGGGCATCGAAGTCGTTTTCGTCAAGGAATACAGCGACGTTTTCAAGGTTTTGTTCGGGTAAAACTTGCCATTACAGCCGAAATGTTAACATCTCGTAGATGAAGATTTGTTATTCCGTTTTCGAAATATCAGTGTCTACGACTGAAAGTTTGTCAAGAACTCTTTCCTTGAAAAAATCGACATAGGCATCAAAATTTTCTCTGTGGATAAGTGACGGATCGTTGTGCTCTCCCCATAACATTGTGTCATACTGTGCGGCAGTATCAAGTTTGCTCCGCATTGATTCGATGTGCGTTTCAAAGTCTATGTTGCCTGAATATTCGTTCCAGAGTTCTTTGACTTTCGCTTTGAAAGCAGGTGATTTGAAAAGGGCATTGTAGTAGATGCTGTATTTCAGGATAGGGGTCGAATGCTTGGTGAGCGAAGCCCAGTCGAAATCCCATACCGGCCCGGCTTTCATTATGTTATTCTCGCTGTCGAAAGTAAAATAGCAGCTTTTCGGATGTTTTACTTCGGTGTTATCCATGATTTCATTTACAAACCAGAATTTAGCCCATGAATCAATGTCGATAACTTCCGTGTAGGATTCATCCGGTGCAGAGCAACTGTTAATATTGGCACCTTCTGTAAAATCCGGGTAAAGCAAATTTTCCAAATCTGTGATTTTTGCCTGCAGTCTTTCGAGTCTGGCCTGACCGCCGGTTGTGATCTCGTTGTTTTCATCGATCATAAAGTCATCGTTTTTTATCATGTAGGGGAGATCGTGTATCGGACTCTTGAATTTTACAGGTTCATCGTAATTTATGTCCATTTCAATAAGATAATCTTTGTCTTCATCGTCAGTCATATTTTCGTCGCCGTCATTGATGTTTACGCGTTTTTTGTTGACTTTTATTGCCTCTCCAAGCCAGTAAAGGCCTTGGTATTTGCCGTTTAAAACAAGATCGACGAAATCTCCGTCCGGAGTCCAGTCCATTTCGAAAATTCTGGCCAGATAAAACGCTGTGTCGTTACGAATGAATGTATTGTCCAGATAATTCGCAAGAAGGACCCAGCGTTTGTGTTCAGGAAGTCCCATGATTTCCTGTTTTTTATCCAGTTTCAGGGCATAAGGTTTTTTTGGCTTGTTCCATGTAGAATTTCCTCTGCCGCGGATACTTGTCGAAACATTTTCAAAATTCCAGCTTTCTTCTGCTCCTACCAAAGAGATCCCGGCGTTTTTGATCCACTCTTCTTTTGATTGAATCGGAACGCTGTCGGGCGTGTTGATATAAAGGGTCGGAAGAGCCGTGTATGCGACGCTTGCCACATCGGAAATCAAAGCGACCGTATCGACATCGCCGGTTTCAGATGTCGGAATGATCGTAGCAATGCAATAGTAGTAATAAATTCCTTTTTTGGTGAAAACCGGAGTTTCAAAAGAGGATTCTGTTGCCTCGGCAACAGGTGTTCCGTCATCTGTTGTTCCGTCTGAACTTTCATACCACTGATAGCTTATGTCGCAGCCGTCAGCTTCAACCTCGCAGACAAGAGTTACACTTTGATCGTTCGGTGCAATATTCATGCTCTCTGGTTGTCGGGTAAACACAGGATCAAAAACAGCGGTATCGGTATCCTGGATTTCAGAAGTATCTGTGTCGTTGTCAGGTTTTGAGTCTGTTTCCGTATCTGTTTTTTCCTCGTCCGTGTCGCAGTCTGCGTTGGTTTTTTCCTCGTCCGTGTCGCAGTCTGCATCGGTTTCTTCCTCATCCGTGTCGTAGTCCTCGTCTGTCAAACCTGCATCGGTGTCAGAGACAGATTCCGGTTTTGTGCTGCCGCCGCAGCCTGAAAAAAGCAAAACTGCCGAGAAAAGAAGAAAAAAAGAGATCTTAATGCTGAAAACTGTGGAAAGCGGCACTATTTTTGTCATTTCAAACCTCCTCGATTCACAAAAAACAGAATATTATATTTGAAATTAAGATAAAAAACAAAATCGGATTGACAATAGGAGTATTATTATTATAAATACAGCCGTTTTTTGCTGTGTATGTTTGAGGATGCAATGTTCGGCAAGTTTTTGAAATCGAAAATTCATCGTGCGGTCGTTACCGGGGCAGATATAAACTATCAGGGAAGTATTACGATCGATAAGGAGCTGATGCGTCATGCGGACTTGCAGCCGTTTGAATTTGTCGACATCTGGGATGTCACCAGCGGTGCAAGGCTTGAGACTTACGTCATCGAAGGAGAGGCGGGCTCGGGATGCATCTGCATCAACGGCGCGGCGGCTCATCTTGTAAAGAAAAACGATCTGGTGATCATCGCTTCGCACAGATATGTGACGGAAGGCGAAAATGTCCCGGAACCTAAAGTGATTTTTGTGGATTCAAACAACAAGCCGGTTTGTTAGGTGTCAGATGAAAGAAAACAGAGTTTTCAGCAGAGCGGCGATCGCCTTGAAGATCCGTCTTTCGGAAGATTCGGACGACATCAGCATCAAGTTTGACACGGCAAACCTGAGCGAAGGCGGAATTTTTGTCAAGTCGTCGCTGCTTTGGAAGCCGGGGCAGGTCTTCAACCTTTCTTTTACTTTGCCGGGATTCGACAAGGAAATCAAAGTGAAAGGTGTAGTAGCAAGAAGTGACGATAAATATTCGATTTTTACAGAAAACGACTCATCAATTCCGGGAATGGGGATAAAATTCACCGACCTTTCGGACGAAGACAGAAAAATTATAAAAGAATTTCTTTCAGGACTTGATTCCGAATAATTAAGCCTTTTAGGTGAAAATGCAGGAAAACAACAGTAACAACAACGAATACTTGTCAGGAAGACGCAGGCACTTTCTCTGGGTTGCGTTTGCGCTCGTACTGTTCGGAGCGATTCTTTATTTTGCCAGTATATTCAGTGATTATGCAGAAAAAAACGATATCGAGAGTCTGGATGATGTGAAAGCGAATGTGGTCAAAATTTTAAAGAACGATTTTGCGATTTTTTCAGAAAACGAATCTGCCGGAGACGAAAAAAACTACGCTGCGAAAGAGGATAAAGCCAAAAACATTCTCAAAGCTCCGCTGATTTTAAGCTGTTCGGTCGAAGACGGCAGAGCGATCGTCAAAGAGTCTTTCGAAGTCGCTAAAAACAAAGTTACAAACGCTGTCTTTGAACTTGCAAACCACGGAAAAACGCTCTATTCGACAGGTTTTTCTTCAAAAGAAAACGCTGTTTCATGCCGCGGAACGCTGAAGGAAGGGCAGCAGAAAATTTTTGTATACTATTGCGAGAAAATATGACCGCAAACGACTGTTCAACTGAAAAAAAGATAAAAAGCGTGACCGCTGTCGGGCTTTTCGCCAACTTTTTTCTGACGATTTTCAAGATCGTTGCGGGATATTTCGGCAACAGCCAGACAGTCATCGCCGACGGTATCCACAGCCTCAGCGATTCGGTGACCGATATCGCCGTGATCGTAGGTTCCTCATTCTGGAGCGCTCCGCCTGACGAAAGCCATCCGCACGGCCACAAAAGAATCGAGACTTTTATCACGGTTATCATCGGACTTGCGCTTTTCTTCGTCGCTTACGGGATCGGTCATAACGCCGTCGTTACTTTCAATGACCCTGACGAAGCTCCTTCATGGATCGCATTCGCCGCCGCAGTAGTTTCTATTCTCGTAAAAGAAATCCTTTATCAATACACTTACCGTTCGGGAAAAAAGCTGAAATCGTTGGCTGTAGTTGCAAACGCATGGCATCATAGAAGCGACGCCATAAGCTCTGTTCCGGCTGCTCTTGCGGTAATAATTTCAATGAAATTCCCTGCTTATCCTTATATCGACAACATCGGCGCGATCGTGGTATCGCTCTTTATCGTCTGGACTGCGTTCAAAATTTCATGGTCTTCGGTCCTTGAACTAACCGATGCCGGTGCGGACAAAGCTGCCTGCGAGGCTATCGAGTGCGCGGCGAAGAGCGTCGAAGGGGTAAAAAGCATTCACAAGTGCAGAACGAGAAAATACGGAAGCGGGATTCAGGTCGATCTTCACATTCAGGTCGACCCCGACATAACGGTCCGCGAAGGGCACGCGATAGGGCACAAAGTCGAAGACGAACTTTTCAAAAACCACGATGTCATCGATGTAATAGTTCATGTCGAGCCGGATGATGAATGTGAAAGAAATCATTAACAAATTCGGAGGTTTATATGTTTGAAGGAACAACGATAATATGCGTCAGGGATAAATCGTCGGTTATAATCGCAGGCGACGGGCAGGTCACTTTCGGCCACACCGTTCTCAAAGGGAACGCACGCAAAGTGAGAAGGCTTGCCGAAGGGCGCATTGTTGCCGGTTTTGCAGGTTCAACAGCCGATGCGGTGACACTTTTCGAGATTTTTGAGGAAAAACTTAAAAAATATAACTACCAGCTGAAAAAATCGGCGGTTGAGCTTAGCAAAGCGTGGAGAAAAGACAGAGTTTTAGGCAAACTCGAGGCGCTTCTTCTTGTCGCAGACAGCGAGGAGACCCTTCTGATTTCGGGAAGCGGAGACGTTCTCGAACCTGAAAAGAATATCATCGCGATCGGTTCTGGCGGAAACTACGCATACGCAGCGGCGGTCGCACTCAGCGAAAACACGAAACTTGCGGCTCACGAAGTCGCTCTGCGTTCGCTCAAAATAGCGTCCGACATCTGCATCTACACCAATTCGAATTTCACTTTTGAAGAAATCAAGCTTAACGGAGAAAAGAAATGAGCAGATATTCAGTCGAAGAATTGACTCCCAAGCGCGTCGTCGAAGAGCTCAACCGCTTCATAATCGGTCAGGACGAGGCGAAAAAGGCGGTTGCTGTCGCACTCAGAAACCGCTGGAGACGCTCGAAAATAGAGGATGATTTTCTGCGTAAAGAGATAACTCCGAGAAACATTCTCATGTCGGGACCGACCGGAGTCGGCAAAACCGAGATCGCAAGAAGGCTCGCCGAGATCTCGAACGCGCCCTTCCTCAAGGTCGAGGCGACGAAATTCACAGAAGTCGGATATGTCGGCAGGGATGTCGAATCGATGATCAAAGACCTCGTCAAACACGCGGTAAACGAGAAAAAGAGGATCGAGACCGAGATCGTCTACAAAAAGGCTGAGAGTATTGCTGTCGACAAAATCCTTGATCTGCTCAATGTTCCGAACCCCGAAAAACTTCCCAAAGACGAAGAAGATTACGATGCAAAATACAAAAGGCAGAGCGACTACCGCAAAAAAATGGCTGACAAGCTTGAAAACGGCAAGCTCGATGACAAAAAAGTGAATGTTCCGATAAAGCCGAGCGCTCCTATTCCGGTTTTTGAAGTCATCAGCGGTTCGGGCGGAATCGAGGAAATCGACTCGATGATAAAAGACATGATGAGCAACATCTTCCCGCCTAATGCGCCGCAGCAGAAAGGGAAAAAAGAGAAGACGATGCCTGTTTCGGAGGCTTTCGAATACATTCTCCAGACAGAGGCCGAAAAGCTGCTCGACCACGAGAAAATCGTCCGTGAGGCTCTTGAATGGGTTGAGGAAGACGGAATAATTTTCATCGACGAGATCGACAAGATCATAGCAAGCGGCTCTGCGAACGGTCCCGATGTTTCGCGTGAAGGCGTTCAGCGCGACATTCTGCCGATAGTTGAGGGTTGCATTGTCAATACAAAATACGGACCTGTACGTACAGATCACATACTTTTCATTGCGGCAGGCGCTTTTCACATGAATTCTCCCGAAGATCTGATCCCCGAACTTCAGGGGCGTTTCCCGATAAAGGCACAGCTCAGATCTCTTACGAAAAAAGATTTCGTCCGCATTCTTTCCGAAACTGAAAATTCTCTTCCCGTGCAGTATGCTGAACTTATGAAATCTGAGAATGTCACTCTCAATTTCACTCCGTCGGGAATCGAGGAAATCGCCGCGATCGCATTTGAAGAGAACAGCACGACGCAGGATATCGGCGCGAGACGTCTGCAGTCTGTAATGGAGATCCTGCTTGAGGACATTTCGTTCAATGCTTCCGAAAAAAGCGGCTCCAAAATCAAAATCGACAAGGCTTACGTGAATAAATGGTATAAGTCGGCACGCGAAAACGAAAAACTTTCCAACTATATAATTTAATTGAGGAAAAAATGCAGTATCAGTATGAAACGAGCGGAACCTGCTCAGAAATGATCCTTTTCGACATCGATGAAAACAAAGTCGTCACGAACATCAAATTCATCGGCGGCTGCAACGGAAACCTGAAAGCCGTTTCCAAACTTGTTGACGGCTGGACGGCTGACCAGATTGCGGCGAAACTCCTCGGCAACGAATGCGGATTCAAAGGAACTTCATGCGCCGACCAGCTAGCGAAAGCGGTCCTCGAAGCGGCTGAAAAGGTGAGAAAATGAAAAGAATTCTAACAATCAGCATCTTCTTAATGTTTGCCTTGTTTGTTTCATGTTCATCCGGCAGCAAAGCGGAAAACGATTCCGACATTGTTCCTGATGCTGATCTTGATCCCGATGATACCGAAACTGTTGATGAAGATACAGATTTCGAAGATGCAGACTTTGAAGAAGAGGATTCTGTCGAAGATGCCGGAATCACTGACGAAGATGCGGAAGATCATTCGGAAAATCCCTATTTTGAAACTTACGGCGAAGCGAATTACAATGTCGCATACTATTATTACGGCGATGCTCCGACACCATCGAAGGATCCTGAAAATGTAAAAATTCTGTGGTCGGAAAGGTGCGGTTTGCAGTGTGAGCCTCTGCCTTTTGATTTATGTGCAGAGAACTATCCTTTTGAACCGATTATCATCCCTGCTGATTCCAAAAAGGTTCCGAAAGACAAAGAGGACGGTGTCGGATCTTTTCAGTGCGATGCTGTGCTTACACCCGGATACTGGTACGGCAACTACAGCGGTTCTCTGGCGTTCAACCTGTTCGAAGGCAAGGTGGTGTATAGTTTGCACGACTATTCCTCATGGCAGAGCGGAGGAACATACATTTATGATCTGAACAGCCGCAAAGTCGAAAGATACGGCAGAGCCTATATGGACGGATGGCAGAATAAAAAATATCATTTTATTGCAACTTACGATGACCGCGTCAGTTCAACTATTGATGAAACCAGCCCTTATTTCGGTCAGGATTATTTCTACCTGTACTATTACGACAAAGAGACTGATACTTATGGTTTTGCACTTAAGCTGAAACATGATCCGACAATGATTGTTGATGTCCGTGCCAGCGAAAGTTATCTTTTCGCAAGCCTTTACTTTGAGGACGATTCATACGATTTAAGGCTCTTCTATACCAAAATAGGAGAATGGGACAACTGGAAAGAACTCCAGTACCAAAGGGAAGAACTCTACGGCAATCCACGCAGGGTCGAATATCCGTGGCTTAATGACAATCTGCTTGTTTATGAAGACCGCAAAGGCAGAATTCATTTATGCGATCTTGAAATCGGAGATTCAAGCTGTTTTCAGGTTGCAGAAGGTACTGAGCCGGTTTTCAAAGATAAAAACACAATAGTTTACCGCAACTGCAAAAGCGAAGACGGAAACTGCCGTATATTTGCGGCAGATATTTCAGATACAAACGACATAAACTATTCCGAACTTTACAACCTCGGCAGTTCATGGACATTGTTTCACACTATCGATGAGGAAGGAAAATATATGGCTGTGAAAAGGGGAACTTCCGATCCTGAAGATCCTGAAAATTATAATTCTGACATATACGACTACTGCATTTTACGTTTTTCTGATAAAAAACTTGTTTGTTTTGACGAACCTTTCGATCTCAAAATAAAGAAAAATGACGGTTTTATTTATCAGAACAAACTGGTTTTTCTTACCATCGAAGATCTGGTTGTCCGGGATCTTGAATGTTACTGTGATTTTTATCCCGACAAATGTCCGTTGATTGATTACACACCGAATCCGGAAAATCCGAAAAAGCCGTGGGGATTTGACTGGAAGCCGGAAAATTAATCTCAGTTCCTTACACAGAGAACAAGAAAGTCATCATCTGTTTTTTTGACACGCCATATCGAACCGTCATAGAAATAGTGAGCCCATGCATAAGCAGGATCGCTGACATACGAAGACGATGTCCAGAAATAACGTCCTGCTATATCCGGGAAATCGGAAGCTGGAGCTTCTGCTTCATAGTTGATAAGCGTCGCAAGTTCGTTTTTATTGGGTAGTCTCCAGTCGTCAAAACCTGCATACTCAAGATTTTCGCAGTAGGCAAGAGCTTCCTTCCATGTTAAATTGCTTTCATAATTTTTCTGCCATGTGAGCCCTGAAACACTATCCTTTACTATTTCATCTTCGTTTACAACGGAAGTTGTGAAAGAAGGTGCCGGGAAACTTTTCCCTTTCATACACATAAAATATTGGGTCGTTTCGTCATTCATGTGCATGATTTCACCGTCATGAATTCCGGCAGTCCAATAGAAACTGAAGTTGAAATAACAAAAATTACCTGTCCACAAGTAGGAATCGTCACTATCAGGCATTTCAGGGAAAAACTCTGTGTTCAAAGCCGGATGATCCCTGCCGTTGTCAATGATAGTGAGAAGCTGCTGCGGGGTCGGCAGATCCCATCTGTCATCTGCAAAACTGATATTGTCGCAGTGTTTCATGGCGCCTCCCAGGCTGTATGTTTTGTGCATCGGCACCTTTCTCCATTTAAATCCGGTGTTGACATCTTCGACGACTTGTTCTCCGGAAATTACTCTGAATTGAAATTTTTGTTTGGCGCATTTGTCCCTGTACTGAGCATCCTGGCCGTAAAAATCTTCACCTGGTGCAGGACACGGAATTTCCTCTTTTTCATCGTAACATTTGTCCTGATTTGTGCATATTTTGCCCAAATTGAGATTTTTCGGAGTTTCAAGATGTTCGCTTTCATACAGGTCGTCATCAGGCTCGTCATCAGCCGGTTCCTCTTTTTTCTTTATGCAGATGTCGTTGTCAGTATCACAGACAAGTCCGGTATTGCAGGTCCCGTTCTGATAACATCTGCCGCCGAGAGTTCCTCTTTTTTTCTCGGGATCTGGTTCTTCCTTGTCTGTTTCAGAACTGTAAGGTTCGTTATCATGGATATCGTCATCAGGATCATTATCGTTGTCCAGAGCATCATCGTCGGTAGTAGTTGCTTCCGAATCGGGAGTTTCGTTCTTGTTTTCCTTTTTTGAATCACCGCAACCGGCAAAAACAAATAGTGAAAAGATGATGAGAATAAAACAGATTTTTTTCATATATCGCCTCTAAAAAAACTAAAATCCATAAAAGCTAAAAATTATAGTAAAAACTGACGGAAAGGCAAGCCGGGATTCAAAGGAACTTCATGCGCCGACCAGCTCGCGAAAGCGGTTCTCGAAGCGGCTGAAAATTACAGAAAATGACAACGGTCGTGAAAAATTTGACTTATCTTTTTTAAATGGTTGAGTTAGCATGTTTTTTGGAGCTTATTTAACAACCGATATTTTTATGGAGTAAAAAATGGAAAACAGAGCTCACAACTTTTTCGCAGGTCCGGCTGCGCTTCCGCTTGAAGTCCTTCAGAAGGCTCAGGCAGAACTTCTCAATTTCAGAGGCACGGGTGTTTCCGTTATGGAAATCAGCCACAGAGACAAAGCTTTCATAGCTGTAACCGAAGAAGCAGAGGCAGATCTTAAAAAACTTCTCGGCCTCGGCGACGACTACGCTGTCCTTTTCCTTGGCGGCGGTGCAACACATCAGTTCATCATGCTCCCGATGAACGTTCTCAACGAAGGCGACTGCGCTGACTACGTCGATTCGGGTAACTGGGCACACAGAGCTTACGAAGAAGCTTGCATCCAGGCTGACTGGGCAAAAGCAAAGGCTAACTGCATCGCTTCGACACGCGAACTTGAGAAGAAATACTGCGTTCTTCCCGAAGTAAAACAGGAAAACATGAACCCGAACGCAAAATACCTTCACTTCTGCTCGAACAACACGATCTACGGAACCCAGTTCTTTGAGAAGAACTATCCGAAACCTCTCCCGGGCGTTCCGCTTGTAGCTGATATGTCCAGCGGTTTCATGTCACACAGCTTCGACGCTACGAAATTCGATATGATCTATGCAGGCGCACAGAAGAATGTCGGCCCTGCAGGCGTTACAGTCGTAGTTATCAAAAAGTCCTGGGCTGAAACTTTCCAGAAGAAAGGTTTCCAGCTTCCGAAGACTCTTGACTACAAAGTTCAGATCGAAAAAGGCAGCATGTTCAACACACCGCCCTGCTTCAACATCTACATCACCGGCCTTGTTTTCAAATGGATGCTCGAAATGGGCGGCCTGAAGGCTATGGAAGAAAGAAACGACAAGAAACAGAAGATGATCTACGGCGCGATCGACAATTCCAACGGCTTCTACAGAGGCTATGTCCAGAATCCGGAACACCGTTCATGGATGAACGTAACCTTCAACCTTCCGACTCCGGAACTTGAAGACGAGTTCGTTAAATCGGCAAAAGCTCAGGGCATGCTCGGTCTTAAAGGCTACAGAACCCTCGGCGGAATCAGAGCCAGCATCTACAACTCGACGACTCCGGAAAGCGTTGAAACACTTGTCAACTTCATGGAATCGTTCAGAAAGGCTCACTAATACCTTTAATTTTCGTTTATTGCGGGCGGATTCTATCCGCCCATTTGCATCCTTAAATTTCCGTCCATTGCGGCGCGATATATCGCGTCATTTGCATCAGGCGCGGCTTAAGTCGCGCCTTTTTTGTATCTGCAGAATAATGTTCTATGAAAAAGTGAGAAAATTTGTGCCTAGATGCCAAATTCTTTAAAGAAGAACTGTGAATCTTCAGCTTTGATGCCAACAGTGATTTTTTCAACCTTCGAATCAAGGTTTATTTTGATCGTTTCATACATAACATACGGAACTTCATAAAGTTTTCCGTCAGCAAAAACTCTGAGTGAAATTCCTTCAAGATCTGGAGTGAATTGGAAAGAAACGGTTTTTATGCCGTCGTTTTCTTCGACTTCGGGCTCGATTCCAGCGGTGAAAGGCTCGATTTTATCACGCCAGAAAACTGTCATCGGGTCACCAAGCATGACGATCGATTTTTTGGTCCATCTCCAGCTGTCAGGATTTACGACCTGGACATCTTTATTGATGAGTGGAACGGTGAAATAAGAGGGTGAAAACATATTCAAATGTGCGAAAAGATAACTTTCTCCGATAGTTGAATAAGAAGTCAGGAACATGTTTCTGAGCATTTCATCGATAAACTGGCTGCCGCCTGCAATTCCGAGACCTGTTGTCGTGTTGCCGAGATAGACTATCGCACCGCCTTCCGGAGCTTTCATTAGTTTTTCACCTGCGGAATCGCTTCTTGTATATGCAAATTGTCCTGCTTCGCATGCACAGCTCAGGAAGAACGGAAGAGTTTCGTTTTTCAGTTCGTAAGCCATTTTTGCCGTAAAATCTCTGTCAGGGTCGGTACCTTGTTCGCAGGTAAGAAGTGTCTGACCGCCGTGTCCGCTGTGAACAATAAGGTTTACGCCTTCTTCGATAGCAGCTTTTTCAGTAGTGTTGTCGAGCGGTTGAGCTGTTCCGTTGCCGGGGTAGGGGGTCGATTGAGTGTAAAGTTTTTTCATTGAGTAGTCGGGAGAAATCAAACTTACTGTTTTGCCTGCTGATTCAAAGTAATATCCGGCATTTACTTTAACTCCCGAAATCTCGGTCGCAATGTTCGCGATGAGAAGCGATTTTTGAGTATGCTCTGTGTTGAATGCGGTATGATGTTTGACCAGCTTTGACAAATAAAGCTCAGCTTCGTCAACTGTCGAAACAGATATTCTGCCGATCGCAACATCTGCGATAAGGTCAGGCGTATCTATTTCTGTTCCGGTTCCGTCGTCTTCGGCATAAATTCCGTTGCCGTTTGAATCCCATTCGCTGAAATCGGCATAGTAAAGATCGCTGTAAAAATCATCGGTGTAATCGGCGATTCCGAGCGGAAGTTCAAAGTGGTCGTGAACTTCTCTCGACGGAATGTCGTCAATGTCGCCGCCCAGGATCAGATATTTAAGTCCTTCGACCGACATGACGTAATCTTTGATCGCTTTCTGGGTGTCTTTGATTGCATCGCTGTCGTCACAAACGGCATTTTTGCAGATATCTTCAACAGTTACAACTTTCGTGCCGATTCCTGTAACTGTGTGGAAATTGGCAAATTTCTGGAAAACTTCTTTGAATTCATTCGTTGTTACAATCAAAGCCTCGGTTTTCATCTCGGATTCGGCAGTCGGTTCGACAACTGTCGATTCTTGGTGCCAGGGTTCGCCTGAGTCTTCATCGCCTGACTCTTCCGAATCGCTTGTTTCCGAATCGTTTTCTTCGGTGTCGCCGTCGTTTTCTTCATCTGTTTCTGTTCCGTTGTTTTCATTGTCTGAATCTTCGGAAGCAGGGGAATCGGAAGTTTCGGAATCGTCAACTTCTTCCGAATCGCTGTCGTTCTGATCGCTGTTTTCTTTGTTTTTGTTCTTTGTTGATGAATTTTCACCGCAAGAAACCATAAAAATGCAGAATAAAACCGTTAACAAAACTGAAATTGATTTTTTTACCATCGCAATTATTCCTCCGGAATAAAAATAAAACGGCGGATATTATACTTATAAATTGGGAAAATACGATTTTTTTAGGATATTTTTTCGCAAATCAGCGGTCTGCCGCTTTTTCGATGAGGATCCCGGCCGCGAATGCCGCGAAATAGCATGCGAGCCCGACAAAAAATGTAGTCGAGATGCCGTAGAAAATCGAGATCGCCGTTGCTGTGACTGAACTTACAACGCTTGCCGCACCGTTTACGCCCCAATACCACGGAGCGTAGCTTTCGGCTTTTTTATTAAGCAGTGCGAGGCCGGTCGGGAAAGGCATTCCCATGAAAAATCCGGCGAGCGCCATCGTGAAGAAACTGTAAATAATGCGCGGAATTATCGGCCACGAGTTGAAGTGCGGGAGAACGAACATATTTGCGGACCCGACAACCGCAACGACAATGATAAGCAGCAGGAACAAGCCTTTCAGCCCGATTTTTTCACGGAGCGGTTTGCTCAGGAAGCTGCCGATCCCGCTGAAGAGCAGCATCGTGAAAAGGACGACAAGGATGCTGTATGTCGGATGCCCGAGAAATACGGCGAATTTCTGGATAAGCGAAATTTCGATAAGCATAAAACCGATTCCCAGAGCTGTGAAATAAAGCGTGTATCTGTTGAAAACCGCTTCTCTGATCCCTGTTTTCATTTTGGAGACGAGCGGGATGATGATGAGACAGAGCGAGAGGACGATCACTATCGCGATGAGGGAGATGAGATTGTAGATCGCCATGAGGTTCGTCGAAAGTATGCTGCCCTGTTCGACATTTTTGCCGGTGAGGACTGCCGAAGGTTTCAGCATGTTGAAGAAGAACGGGTTGTCGTCGGTCGGCGGTGTGAGATCAAGCGAGTAGCCTTTCATAAAAGCTTCGCGTTTTCCTGGAGTGATGATGTTTTTGAAAATCGATTCTTTCTCCTGTCCGCCTGCAATAAGCGTTTCAAAACCGTATTTTTCGGCGAGGTATCCAGCTTCGTCCAGGGCTTCAGGCTTGAAAGGCTGTTTCGAGACGATGATCGTTCCCGAACCGAAGTGGCTTTCGAGCGGTTCGTCGTCTGACATATAGTCAACAGCTACAAGAATTATGTGTTTTGCCGGTTCTTTTACACCCGATTCAAGAAGAGTCTGGTAGGCCAGGTTGACGAGGCGGAGAAGTTCACCGGGTCTTTTCGGATAGTACCAGCGGCTCATAGTGATCGCACCGTTGTCCGAGAGTCTTGAAAAGAAAGTTTTCCATGCTTCGAGAGTGTAAAGCGAGTTTTCGGTAAGAACGAACGCGCCTGATGCGGTCGCGGCCCAAGAATCGATAAGGCTTGCCTGGATCAGATCAAATTTCATGTCGTTCTTTTCAAAGAAGTTGCGTGCCTCGTCTTCAACAAGATGAACGTTCGGAAGTGCCGAAATATTGTATGTGTAGTTGGAATAAACCTTTGTAAGGGCTTCAAGTATCCTGCCGTTGATTTCGATTCCCCATACCTCTTTCTGACCGAAGTGAAGGGCGGAAAGAATATCCCTTCCGCCGCCGACACCGATAACGCCGACTTTAGAATTTGGGAAAAGATAGTGCGCGAAATTTGTTATGTCGTACTTCAGATGGATGAGTTTCGAAAGCTGCATCGTGTTTCTTGTGATTACGGTCGCAGCGGCGGAATCTATCTTCAGATTTTTCTGTTCTACGCGGAATTCCGGAAATTGGGACATCATTTTAGTGGAAATTCCCCAGCCGAAACCGAAATTCGTGTCAAGCGGAGCGACAGTTATGCGTGAGAAAGGGGTCCAGCTTTCCCATTCTATATTGTGTTCGACCTTGGCTTCAAGCACTCCCTCGTCAACTTTCGTCCACTCTATTTTGAACATTTTTCCTGCATGGTTGAAAAGCGAAAAGACAACGATGCAGAGGACTGCGACAATGTCGGATTTTCTTTTTGAAACCGCGAAAGCAGAGAGAAATCCCAGACTTGAGATGAAAAATATTGCCGTTACGGCATCTGTCACGGAAAGAAGACAGAAAAATGCCAGCGATCCGAGAGCGGCACCGGCAAGATCCGCCGCATAAAGGCGGTTCGCCTGTTTAATGTATTTCGTCGCCAGAATAAGCGACACCGCGACACCCTCGAAATAAAACGGAACGGCCGCGACTGTATAAATCAAGGCAGTGGTGAAAAATCCTATGCCTGTTGTCCGTGGTACGAACGGGATCGAAAGCAGTGTCAGCAGCGACATTATGAGCGAACAACCGAAAAACCGGCTGTATTTGGAGACAAGAAGTCCGATCTCTTCATCGGTTTTTGAAAGCATATCTGAAACATAAACCTTGACCGCGCCCGTGCTCATTCCGAGCATCGCAACTGAAATTGCCATGAAAGCGTAATGATACCACATCGTTATGCTGAAAATTCTTGTCAGAGTGTTTTCAAGGGCGAGACCTGCGAGCGAAAGAAGGAAAATTGAATAGTAGATAGATTTTTTCATTTATTTAAACCTCAAAAAAATCAAAATCTGCCAATAATACAAAAAAGAAAGCGTTAGTCAATTATGGACGCTTCTTTTTGCGAGTGACAGGAAAGGATATTTTTTCTTGAAAATGAAAATCCGATAGGCTACTATCCGCCGTCTTTGGATTCTTTTAACAATTTTTTAGGAGGCTCTCATGAAAATTTTTGTTCTCAACTGCGGAAGTTCTTCAATCAAGTACCAGCTTTTCGACATGACGGACGAAACTGTCATCGCGAAAGGTCTTGCAGAGAAAATCGGAAATCCCGAAGGTCACATCGAGCTTAAGATCACGAACCCGAAAAACAAGATCGAAGTCAATCTTCCTCTTGCAGACCACTCGGTCGCTCTGAACAAAATCATGGATATGATGACCGAAAACGGCGTTATCAAAGACAAATCCGAGATCACGGCAATCGCTCACAGACTTGTCCATGCCGGCGAATACTACCACGGCAGCGTTGAAGTTACGGACGACGTAGTCTTCAGAATCCAGGAATGCAACGACCTCGCACCGCTTCATATTCCGGCAAACATCATCGGTATCAGAACCTGTCAGAAACTTTTCCCGGACACCTTCATGTCGGGAACTTTCGACACCGCTTTCCATCACACGATGCCGGATTACGCTTACATGTATCCGATCGACTACAAATACTACGAAAAATACAGAGTCCGCAGATACGGATTCCACGGATCGAGCCACTTCTTCGTTTCGAACAGAGCCGCTGAAATGCTCGGAAAAGACATCAAAGACCTCAAGATCGTTACCTGCCACCTTGGAAACGGCTGCTCAATGGCTGCAGTAGACGGCGGAAAATCGATCGACACGACGATGGGTATGACTCCGCTTGAAGGTGTAATGATGGGAACCCGTTCGGGCGATGTTGATCCGGGCGTTATCTTCTTCCTTGCCGACAAAGAGGGCGGACATCAGGTGGTTAACAAAATGTTCAACAAAAACAGCGGTTTGTTCGGCGTAAGCGGCATTTCCAACGATATGCGCGACATCCGCAAAGCACGTGACGAAGGCAACAAACGCGCTGCACTCGCTCTTGCAATGTTCACATACAGGATCAAGAAATACATCGCTTCCTACGCTGCAGCAATGGGCGGAGTCGATGTAGTGATCTTCACCGGCGGAATAGGCGAGAATGTCGGCGAGATCCGCGAAAGATCGGTCGAAGGGCTTGAGTTCATGGGCATCAAGATGAACAAAGAGCTCAACAACACGATCTGCGGAACAGAAGCAGTAGTCAGCACCGACGATTCCAAAGTTAAAGTCATGGTCATCCCGACCAATGAGGAGCTTGTTCTCGCAAGAGATGCCAAGAAACTTTACGAAGAGAAGTTCGGCAAAAAATAAGTTCTTTTAGTTAAATCTTCCTTTACATTTAAAGTCAAGACAACTTTCTGTAAAATTCAAATTCTTGTTATAATATTCAAAAATTTATTGACTAAAATTCTAAAATTTATATTTTGATTATCGTTAAATCTTTGTTGTGTGGAATTTAATGTGGAGAATGAAATTGAAAAAGAATCTTGACTAAGAGGATAAACACAATGGCTGAAAATAACACAAGTTTGATAATGTATGTGACCGAAGACGGAGTGACGCGCATTCAGGCGACATTTGACCAAGATACTGTCTGGCTCTCGATAGATCAGATGGCAGAACTTTTTCAGCGGGACAAATCAACAATTTCGCGGCACATAAAAAATGTGTTTGATGAGCATGAACTTGACAGAAATCGAACAGTTGCAAATTTTGCAACAGTTCAAAATGAAGGTGACCGTCTGGTTGAACGAAACATTGATTACTACAATTTAGATGTAATTATTTCGGTGGGTTACCGCGTCAAATCGCTTCGAGGAACACAGTTCAGAATTTGGGCTAACGGTGTTTTAAAAGACTATCTTCTTAAAGGTTATTCTGTGAACCAAAGGATTGAACGCCTGGAAAATCGGGTGAGCAAAACGGAAGAAAAAATAGATTTTTTTGTTCGCACATCGCTGCCTCCGGCAGAGGGAATTTTCTTCAACGGACAGATTTTCGATGCCTACACATTTGTGTGTGATCTCATCCGTAGTGCGAAAAAACAGATAATATTATTCGATAATTACATCGATGACAGCGTTCTGAAAATGCTCGATAAGCATAGTGAAGGTGTCTATGTCCGAATCCTGACCAAAAGCATTTCTCCGCAGCTTCAGCTTGATATCGAGAAGCATAATTCCCAATATTCTCCAATAAAATTAGAAGTTTTCACAAATTCCCATGACCGCTTTCTCTGCATTGATGACACGGTTTATCATATCGGGGCATCACTTAAGGACTTGGGTAAAAAATGGTTCGCTTTCAACAAAATGGAAATCGATACTGAGAGTTTGATCGGAAAGATGTAGTTTTGAGCTGCCATTCTGGCATCTCAAAACGGAAATGTGTGGGGGATTTGTTATTTAAGATATTTTTCTATTTCATATCATCACTATCGTGCTGTAATTTGAAAATTTCTTTTTGAGCCTCGATTTCAGCTTTTAATTTTACTTCATCAGGCAGATAAAGTTTGTATTTTGTTGCGAAAAGTTTCTCGTTTCCGTGCAGAATGGAATATTTTGCGATATTTTCATCTGTGTCGGTGCAAAGAATAACTCCGAGTGTCGGATTATCGTCCGCAGATCTTTTCAAATCGTCATACATCCGCACATACATATCCATCTGCCCGACATCCTGATGGGTTACTTTGGATGTTTTCAGGTCAATCAGCACGAAGCATTTCAGAATATAATTGTAGAAAACAAGGTCAATGTAATAATCTTCTTTTTCAGTATGAATGTGCTGCTGGCGTGCAACAAAAGCGTAACCTTTTCCCAATTCCATGAGGAATTTCTGGATATTTGTGATAATTGCAGCCTCAAGTTTGCTTTCGGTAAAGTCCGTGTTTTGCGAAAGTCCTAAAAATTCTGCGACCATAGGATTTTTGATAAATTCCAGTTTGTCCTGCAAAGGCTTTGTGATTTCATGCATTTCGTTTTTTACAATCTGCTTGTGCTGCGAAAGCAAAGTTCTTTCGTAATACTGCGAAGAAATATTGCGCTGCAGAGTGCGGACGCTCCATGTTTCGGAGGAGGCTTCCCGGGCATACCATTCGCGTGCAGTTTTATCTTCGACTTGAAGCAAAGTTCTAAAATGAGACCATGATAAAGATTTTAGACACACTGTGTCCAAAATCTGGAAAGATTGGTAAAAATCTAAATATTTGTATAGGTTACTGGCATCGAAACCTTTTCCGTATAAATCTGTAAGTTTGTCTGAAAGGTTTCTGATCACCTGCTTTCCGTATGCTGCCCGTTTTTCTCCACCAAAATCCTCTTCGGCAATACGCTTGCCCAAAAACCAGTTGCGCTGAATTATGGCAATATTTACCGCTTTGTAGGCAAAATTCTGTGCCGATTCTATTATGATTTTGGCATCTTCCAAAATATTGTTAGATTTTTTGTATTCAATTTCAGTTGTTAATGCGATTTCGTTGTTCATAACTACCTCTATAAAATTCAATTAACAAAATAAGATAATGAAACAATAACGAATTTGAAATTTAAATCAATAAAAATCTAATTTTTAAAAATTTGTTTATAAATTTGTAGAGACGTGATCTGGGCTTATCTTGTCTCTCACTCAGGGAGAAGGCGGATCACTGCTGTAGAGCCGTAACCTGATACGGCTCATTGTGCCGGAAAGGACCTTGTTGACATTTTCGTAATCTCAAAACGGAAATGTGGGGGAAACTTCTGTGTCGAGAACGAGGATATTGACATTTCCGCCGCTTGCGATAACGTGGTCAAGAACGGTGGTTGGTTGGGGAAATTATTGGTAAATCAAGGATTTATCTTGTAAAAAAACTCCGCATCCTCGGTTTCCCGAAGTTGCGGAGGGTTGACGAAGATGGTGTTTTTTTGCGTCCCGGGGCTACCTCACACAACGAACATAGTTGTTCTTGTTCTTATTGTTGTTGTTCACATTCCCATTGTTGAAATTCACATTCCAAGCGTTATTGGAATTATCGGATTGAACAGAGGAAGACCCAATCCAGGGATTATTATCAGAAAATCCGATCCGGACAGGTACGGATTTCTGCGGAATCAGCCGGATGAAATGCCCCAGTGCGGGTGAGCACCCACCACATTCCAGACTGACTGCCGATTATGCTTCACAGGCTCCCTGATCTAGCCGCAAAACCGGAACGCTCCTGAAGGTGCGATACCTTCAGAATTCTGCCGTAAAATCCCTCAAAGTGGTGTTTGAGGTTCCGCACTTCGTCATATATATCAAACAGCGTTTCCGCCGCTTGACAGCGTGATAAAAAAATTTTTCGACCCGCCTGCGGCGGGAATATTCCGTTCCCATCATTTTGTGGTTAAAACCAAAATCTCGTTTTTCAAAGAACTGCGCCCGCCTCTTTGAACCGGCGTGCGCAAACCAGCGCGTTCCGCGCAAAATGCGGCCCGGGGCTACCTCACACAACGAACATAGGTGCCCTCGTACTTATGGTAGTAGCTCACATACCCATCGTCGAAATACACACTCCAAGCGAAATTGGAAAGATCGGATAGAACAGAGGAAGACCAGAACCAGCCGGTGTCGCCTAATTTGCTGTAACCGCCGCTTTCATCATAAGAACAGGAGTGGCAACTTTCTTCACTCCAGCAACTTAAAGAAGACAAACAGCTGTCAGTGACACCGCAGCTGCCGCCTGTAACCGTGCCGCTGCAATTCTGTATCAAAGTACGGAGTTCACTGATCGTCGGAAGATGCCAGTCCCAATAGTCGCATTCTGTCAAATTGTTACAATAGGAAACAGCATCATCCCAATTCATGGTTGATGAAGCCTTGGGAGACCACATGTTGCCATCGATTGTGATGCAGGAAGCATAATCGTAAGCCCGTTCGATATCACTCGTAAGATCTGGTCTTTCGCAGGATGCGATGAAAAGAAAAACAAGACAAAAACAAATTATTGAAGTTAATTTATTCATTGTTTCCTCCTAAAATTCAAAGCCGACTGATGCATAAAAACCGTCATTTGCCGGAGCAACCGATAAATTTGTCAGAGATACTGTTTTATCTTGTTTTTCCTTTTTTATTGCCGTGAGAACTACACCTGTGACTAGAAGCGCACCGCCGAAAGCACCGCTTGTTATTTCCAAAATCCTGTAAGTATTCGATTTGTTGCGGTGTTTATTCGCTTCGCTCACATATTTTTCTTTGCTCCATGAGCCGACATAATTTTCAGCCGTTGAGTATTCTGTGAATTTTTTGTATTTGTCATACTCTTTGTCTGAAGCGATATGGAATCCGGCGACTCCGCCTGCTGCAACTACCGCGCCTGCTACCATGAGCGATATTCCTGCGGCTTTGTACGGATGGTAAGTTTCGCCTGAATTCTGTTTTTTATCTTGAGGCTGTTTATCTATGTTGGTTTTATCTGATGCTTGAGCCGGAGCAGCGTTCTTTGACTCGAGTTTGCCACTTTTGCAGGCTTCTTCGTAGCCGAAGTGACAGCCGTTTATGCTGGCTGTGTAAGTGTTGTAGCCTAAATTCTGTGCAAGCTGATAGATTTTTCTGGACAACGGTATGTCTTGTTCGACTCCCTCGCCTCTCTGCGTGACATAGCCCGCAAGCTGGCAGCCTTCCGGCGATTTCATTCCGCAGGCATCATAGAAAAGTTTCGCGGCTTCTTTTTTACGATTTTTGTTCAAATAAACTTTTCCCGTTTCGACACAAGCCTCGACGATACCTTTGTCGCATGATTGCTCTAAAAATTTAAATGATTCTTCCTGTTGATTGTCTTTTGTCAGAGATGCAGAAATGTAACACGCCGCGCCGCTTCCTTTGTCGCATTTCTCAGCCATTTCTTTCTTCAGATAGTCGTTATAGACAAGACCGTAAAGATGCTGTGCCAGGCTTTTTTCAAGCGAATAAATGATGTCGTTGACATCTTCGATTCCGTAAAAAGGAGCGTAAATCTCCATATACTGCACGAGAACAGTTCTTTTCTGCGCGTCAGTGATTACTTTGAGCGGAAGAACCTTTTTCAGTTTTGCCATGTCCTGCTTTCTCTGTGCCTCGAATTTTTTCAGCTGAGAGCTGTATTTGTCAACCTGTTCTTTGTACTGTTTCCAGAAGGTGTATCTTTCCGCAGCAGTCTGGTAATACGGATTATCATCCTTTTCTTTGCCGATCTCGCGCCATGCCGCAAGCGCCTCATCTGGGAAAATCTGTCCCGATTTGTCGGCGGTTTTTGCTTTCTCAAAAAGTTCACCCTGTTTCTTTGATTTAACAAATTTCTCCCATTCCGTAACACGCTTTTCAGCCTGATCAATAAAAGGGTTGTTCTCTTTCATCGAGGCAAGTTTGTTCCAGCAGTTTATAGCTACAATCGGGGAATTCTGCGCTTTTTTGTCTGTTTCGACGCATTGGTCATACTGCACAAGAACATCTGCATCGGCATCAAGCGAAACTCCGGCATTTGATTCAAGCTCACCGACTGAAAAACTACTTTTTACATTGCCGAAATCAGCTTCTTTCATCTCGATTTTAGGCATTGTGTCGAGTTCTACACCACCGAGTTTGACACCTTTGATTTCCTGAGTCTTCATCGATGATACATCGTAAGAAACAGCCGAACCTGTTATCTGGACAACGATTCTGTCAAGTGCTTCCATGAGCGACTGCTCCGAACCGTTGAATTTCTGTTTTGCTCCGACGACAGTCGCTTCTTTTGCTAGATCTATGAGCTCTGAAGTAATCGTGTAGACACCGCCGAAAAAGTTGATTGTCGTTCTAAGAATCGTGTCGGCAGAAAGAGCCTGTCCCAAAGGGATCTGACAGTTTTTGTCGTTGCAGCTTTTGTAGGATTCCTTCTTCATTTCGGCAATCATCGCCTTTTCCTGACGTTCTTTGGCGATGACGATGAACTTGTTTGAACTTACGAACGCGCCGCGGATGTATTCGGTCGCACCTGACAGCATTTCGGCTGGCAGCTTTTTGCTCAGATCCTCAAACTCCATGACCGCGAGTTTCTGCTTTTCATCTTCATCATCGGCAAAAAGCTGAACTGAAAACAAAAGCAACAGAAAAACAGTGATAAATTTCTTCATTTTTGACCCTCTAAAAATATTATAACTTATCAATATTGTTGAATAATTTCTTTGAAAAATTGTTGATTCCGCCGGGTTTATGCGATAGTCTTGGCGATGTGCTGTCTGCCTGTCTGTCTGTCTGTCTGTCGACCATCGTTTTCACCATAACAAACCTCGAAAAAAGCGTAACATTTTAGGTCTTTTTGTAAGAGAGGCAAGTTTTTGCAATGACTGTCTGCGCTCCGGCAAAAGTCCCTCGCCATTATGGAGAGGGATTCAGGGTGAGGTCTGCTACGAATTTTCAAACAGGAATTTGTCGGAAAACAGATCTTTTCCGTATCCGGAGAAGTTGTTTTTGAGGAAAGTGAGCCCTTTGTCGACGCTTTCAAGCTGCGAGGCGCGGTGAAGGTCGGTCCCGAGATTGTCGATGATCTCCTTTTCCAGAAAGCGGATGACCTGCTTTTTTTTGATGTGGAAAGATGCTTTTGCCAGAGTCCGCACCGAAGACTGGAAGAAAACTTTGTATTTTTTCTTTAGTTCAAGCCAGAATTCGTCATCTTTCAGATATCTTTCGATATGTGCCAAAAGTGGGATGAAACCGCCTGCATTGAGTGAAAAAACGGAATTTTCGATCTCTTTTTTGCCGACGAACGGCGAGAATTCGACCATGATTATTTTATAGCCGTTTTTTGTCCTCGAAAATTCACGGTGGTCGGAAAGCGCCTTTATCTTTTGGAGATTGCACATGTATTCAAAGCTGAAACGCCTGACCATCGTTTTATTGATGGCTGAAATTCGCCCCATGACGATGTTCGGATCGGGATTGAAGAGCGTGTGAAATTTGTGTGGGGTAGGGACGATCTCGATGTAACCGAATGAGGACATTTCCTTGATGATTTCGAGTGTTTCAGAAACTTCTTCTGGGCCGTCGTCCAGCCCCGGAAGAAGATGTGAATGAAGATCGATCATTGACTTGAAGAACTACTTTTTCGAATTTTTCTCGGCGAATTCCCAGCCTGCGTTGATCGCCGCGAGGTTTGCTTTGACGATCTCTTCGCCTTTGCTTCCGAAAATGACTTCGACGCCTTTTCTGATGATGTTGATGTCAAGACCGGTGAAAAGGCTTGCAGCACCTGCGATGACCATGTTCATGCCGCGTGCGTTGTTGACTTCCTTTGCGATTCCGTCGCCGTCGATAGCGATGCAGCGGGGCTGTTTCTTGAGTTCAGCCATAAGTTCGTCAACGTTCGGATAGTTGTCGATATTGATGAACGGGTTGGTGTTGGTTACGATCCAGCCTGTTTCCGGGTTGAGCCACGGAAGGTAACGGAGCGATTCCATAGGCTCTACGCTGATGATGATGTCAGCTTTTCCCATCGGAACGAGGTCGCTCCAGATCGGTTTGTCGGAAATTCTGAAGTGGCTCTGAACGTCGCCGCCGCGCTGGCTCATGCCGTGAACTTCGGCCTGTTTGAGATAAAGACCGCTTTCAACTGCGGCATAACCGAAGATCTGCGCGATCGAAAGAATGCCCTGACCGCCTACACCTGCAAGAATCATATCACATTTCATAAGAGCACCTCCTTACTTCTTTGCCGCTTTGGTTTTTCTTCTTAAAGTCTGCATGCATTCTCTCTGCGGAATGATGACAGAAACGCCGTTGTATTCGATCTCTTCGGTGATGACTTTGACCATTTCCTCGTGGTTAGCCTTGGTCGGAACGACTACGCGGATGTGGTTTTCGTCAACGCCGAGACCTTTTACTATCTGGTAAAGTCTTCCTTCAGCGTGCGATTTCTGGCCGCCAGTCATACCGGTGGTCGAGTTGTCGCTGATGAAAACGACGATGTTTGCCTTGTCGATGACTGCGTCGAGAAGACCTGTCATGCCGCTGTGGGTGAAGGTCGAGTCGCCGATCACAGCACAAGCAGGGAACATTCCCGCGTCAGCCGCGCCTTTTGCCATCGTGATGCTTGCGCCCATGTCAACGCAGCTGTTTACTGCCTGGAAGGGCGGAAGTGCGCCGAGCGTGTAGCAGCCGATATCGCCGAAAAGGTGTCCGTCGCCGTATTTGTCTTTTACTGCTTCAACGTAAGCTGCGTAGAAGTCAGCGTGGCTGCAGCCGGGGCAGAGTTTCGGAGGTCTTCCTGCAACGAGAGCAGGAACCGGTTTGCCGACAACTTCCTTGAGTTTAAGAGCTTCAGCGATGAGGTTCGGATTGAGCTCGCCGTCACGCGGAAGTTCGCCCGACATTCTTCCCTGAACTTTGACATCCTTGTCGAGAAGGCCGCGGAGAGCTTCTTCGACCATCGGCATACCTTCTTCGAGAACGAGGACTTTTTCGCATTCCGAAGCGAGGCGCGCGATGAGTTTTTTCGGAGCCGGATACTGGCAGACTTTGACTACCGGGTAGGGGCAGACACCGTCAAAATTTTCCATGAGGTAGTTGAACGCAAGGCCGCATGCGATGATGCCGAGTGACTTGTCTGCGCCGTCAATGTATTTGTTCCACGGAGAGTTTTCGGACTCTTCCATGAATTTTTTCTGGTTTTCGAGAGTTCTTCTGTAGCTCTTTTTCGCAAGTGCCGGAAGAAGGACGAACTGGCGTTTGTCTTCCGGAAGCTTGAGTTCGTTCGGAGCGATCGGATCTCTGAGTTCGACACCGGAACGGGAGTGCGAAAGACGTGTCGTGACACGCATAAGGACCGGAGTTTTGTATTTTTCGGAAAGTTCGTAGCCGTGGAAAACCATGTCGTAAGCTTCCTGCTGGTTCGACGGTTCAAGGATCGGAAGAAGGGCGAATTTTGCAAGGATCCTCGAATCCTGCTCGTCCTGGGAAGAGTGCATGCTTGGATCGTCAGCGACCGTTACGATGCAGCCGCCGTTTGCGCCGGTAACGCCCGAGTTTACGAACGGATCCATTGCGACGTTGAGGCCGACGTGCTTCATCATAGCCATGCTTCTTTTGCCTGCATAGCTCATTCCGAGAGCACCTTCAACAGCGGTCTTTTCGTTTGCCGACCATGTTCTGTGAACGTTTCTTTCAGCTGCGACTTTGGAAGCCTGAGCATACTCCATGATCTCTGTCGAAGGAGTGCCGGGGTA
>Ga0310696_10000974_pt1 | contig 42129 bp, 24 predicted proteins | sample AusTroGonzalo_MG_4_FD_203885 | JGI IMG/M metagenome (GOLD analysis project Ga0310696, IMG submission 203885) | Bovine rumen microbial communities from tropical cattle in Woodstock, Queensland, Australia - Gonzalo_02 (v2) (version 2) | ecosystem: Host-associated > Mammals > Digestive system >... | reverse complement strand
GGTTGTTCTCGGTGTTAACGAAGAAGTTATCACTAAGGACGTACAGTGCGTTTCGAACGCTTCCTGCACAACCAACTGCCTCGCTCCTATCGCAAAGGTTCTCAACGACAACTTCGGCATTGAATACGGTCTTATGACTACAATCCACTCGTACACCAACGACCAGATTGTTCTCGACGGTCCACACAAAGACCTCAGAAGAGCTCGTTCGTGCGCTGTTTCGCAGATTCCTACCACTACTGGTGCTGCAAAGGCTGTTGGTAAGGTTCTCCCAGCTCTCAATGGCAAACTCGACGGTATGGCAGTTCGCGTACCAACCCCAACAGGTTCATCGGTTGACCTCGTTTGCTTGTTGAAGAAGGACGTTACTATCGAAGAAGTTAACGCTGCAATAAAGAAGGCTGCTGAAGGTCCAATGAAGGGTATCATCGAATACTCGGAAGAACCTCTCGTATCAATCGACATCGTTCACAACTCACATTCGTCAATTTTCGACGCTCAGTCAACTATGCTCAAGGGCCGCTTGCTTAAGACCTTGACTTGGTACGACAACGAATGGGGTTATTCAAACCGCGTTGCTGAACTCATCGAAAAGTTGAAATTCTAAAGAGTTTTTCATATTCTTAAAGAAGGGAGAGCAATAGTTCTCCCTTTTTTATTTTCAGAAAAAACGCAGTTTACATACAAATATTATTATATTTGCCCCAAACAACAAAATATGACAAGGATATACGACTACAAGGCTATAACCAGCAATGGCAAAGAACTAGATTTCGCACAATTTCGAGGCAAAGTATTAATGATTGTCAACACGGCAAGCAAATGCGGTTTTACGCCACAATTTGCAGGACTGGAAGAACTTAACCAGAAATACAAGGACAAAGGACTGGTAATAATTGGATTTCCATGCAACCAGTTTGCTCATCAGGATCCGGGTACCGACAGCGAAATCTCAAGTTTCTGCCAACTGAACTATGGTGTCACATTCCAGATAATGAAAAAAATTGATGTCAATGGCGATAACGCCCACCCTATCTTCAAATACCTGACCAACGAAGCCAGAGGTTTTCTTGGCAGAAAGATAAAATGGAATTTCACCAAGTTCCTCATTTCTCGCGACGGCACAAAAATCAAACGTTATCCACCAACCAAAGCTCCTAGAAAAATAGAAAAGGACATTGAGGTATTGCTGGGATATTAGGAATATTAGGAAAAACGACAAAATATAACGAAAAAAAAGAGGAGATTGATCTCCTCTTTTTTTGTGTGGCTATTTGCCAATCATTTGAATATCCACTTCTACGCGTCGGTTCTTGGCTCTGCCTTCATCCGTATCATTGGTGTCAATCGGATACTTGGGACCATACCCAACAATTGTCATCTTTGATGACGGCACGCCTTTCTTCAAGAAATAATTGTAGACCGATTTTGCTCTGTCCTCAGACAGTTTCTGGTTATATGCTTCAGTACCGACATTGTCAGTATGACCGCTAATACGGAATTGCATGTTAGGGAATTTCTTGTACAAGTCAACAAATTCATCCAATTGTTTTTCGGCTTCCTTTTCCATTACAGCTGAAGCAAACTCGAATTTCATATCAAACATGCAGATACGTTTGTCGTCAATCGGCACATTCTTAATGATAAAGTTTTTCATATCCTCAATTGAATAACATTCTTTTATCTCATATTCAACAACAGTATCCAATTTTGGTTCCTCCTTTACAGTATCCACTGGTTCGGGTTCAGGTTCTGGTTCTGGAGTTTCTTCTATCACCTGTACAACCTCCACAACTTCTTCCTTTTCCTCCTCCTTAGGTGTGCTTTCAACCACTGTCGGAGTATTGTCAACTACTGTTGCCTTTTTCTTATGAGGAATAGCCCAAGAAATTGTAACAGCAGCTTCGAATCCGGCATTCTTACGAGTTCCGTTTACTTCATACATCGGCAAATTAACAGCATTGGCCGTATTATTCAATTCCTTATCGCTAAATGTATTGAAAAAACCAAGATTATAGCCTGCCTCAACACCAACAAACATTTTATTGTTATTTCCTATAGCAATCGGGAATCTAATACCCAAACCGCATAACAGGCTTAAATCAAATGGGCGGAAATTTGCCGTAGACAAATCCACTTTGTCATTTTTATATTCCGACGTATATTTCACATTACCGTTTAGTGCAAGGTTTCCTGAAGGAGCTACCATGATATAAGGCTGAACTTTCTTTTTCCATAGAAAAGTATAGCCGATGGGAAGACGTAGGTCAAGATAATGGGACATAAGATTATAGTTTATATCCCCCCAATTAAGGTTAACTCCACGAGTGGAATATAGAGCATCCAAACGAATGAAAAAACCTTTCTTGTCGAACTCTGCAAACAAGCCACCTTGTTCGCGTATTCCGTAACTATGACTATATATTTTATAATCGTTGGAAGAATAGCGCATGTCATAAATGCTGACACCACCACGAATTCCAAGAATAAATGACCCTTTATTAATATCGTCATTCTGAGCATAAAGACCTAAAAACGAAACGGTCACAAATAATAAAACTATAATTTTTTTCATAACTATTTCATTTTATAGGTTAAACTATTCCCTGTGCATATAGGCATTTGTTTTTTCTCTTCATACAACATGTTTGTCCATTCATAACGTTCTGCCACCCCATCACCATCTTTGAACACGCGATATTCATTTATATCCATCAGAGTATTATTCGGATCATATTTGTCCAACATGACAAATGCATATTGGAAGTTTTTTATTCCAGCTTCTGTAACTGTCCCGGAAATAATAACCGCTTTTTTAGACGATGAAGTTATATTTCCACTATTGTCAGATGCTTTAGTTTCAGTTATCATATAAGCAGTTAAATTGTTTCCACTACCAACCACATGCATCTCAGTCTCATCAATCAAACTGTATCCATTATTGAAAACATCTAATTCCATATATGTAACTTCCCCACTAGATGTTTGCTTTTTGAAAGATAGCAATTGTGTCGCTCCCATATATTCATAATCCCACGAGTTTTCAGAGTCATATACCAACATATTGGGGTAGACAATATATTCACCTGTGATGTCAGGTGGATTATCTCCCTCATATATATCAATGTAATTTTCTAACCGGTTCCTGATATCATCTGGAATTACGTTTTGGGGAATTTTACCAACAGGCAATGCAATGGTATCCATATCCTCTTTCAAGCATCCTGTAAATCCAATTGCTATTACCATTAATAAAAATAATAGTCGAACTTTTCTCATATTCTTTATCAAAGGCTTCGTATAACAACATCTTTCCGTCACTTTTCCAAACTTTGAGAAGCCAAATTAAGCAAAGATTGAAAAAATAACGCCTCAAAATTAAACAATATTTTTTTATTGGTGATAAAAAATATAAAATTTTTCTAAAATTGAACAACTGCTCTAAAATAAACACCCACCCCACCAACAAAAGTGAACAAAAAAAGTTGTCTTTGTTGTCCCTGTTGTCTTTAAAAAGAGGAAGATTGTACAGACGCAAAATTTTGCGTCTCCACAAATTATTCATCACAAACTACATATAACTCTAAAAATCCTATTTTAAAGAAGACACCCTTGCAATTCTAACAGAAACTTCCTTATTTGTTTTCCCGATAATCCTGCTTCAAAGCTTCCAGCAACCAATTGGCCAAAGCCTGACGGTTATACGGATCGAGCAGGCGCTTCCTGTCGTGCTCGTTGTTAATATTTCCAGCTTCCATAAATGCAGCAGGAGGTATCACATTTCTGATGACATACAAATCCCGTTCTCCGACAGAACCGAAATAACCACGATTGGGCTGGAACTTGGCATATTTCTGACGGAAAACATTGTACATCCTTTCGGCAAGAGCCTTGCCCTTACTGCTTCCATGACAATAGTAGAAAAATGCATCAACACGCTGGGTGCTAGCACGCGAATCAATATGAATCTCCACAACCCGCTGATACTTCACATTCTTATTTTCGGAATACAGCTTATTCACAACTTTTGCCCGTTCACGAAGCCTTTCGGTCTTGTCGCGGCTAATCTCGACCCCGGGATAGCAATATTCATCATAGTCAATCTTCAGTATCCGACCGCTGCGAATACCATCGTCAGGGTCGTCGATGACCATATAAACCTTACCCGACTGCTCCTCGATGCCCCGAGCAAGCCTAAGCACAATGTCGTAGGCATACTCGTCCTCCGAAATCATAACCCCATCGACGTATGACGTTGCGCCCGGATCCGGACCGCCATGTCCTGCAATAAGGTAGAACACAGCACCTTTCAAAGCCGTTCCCTTTATCGTGTCGGCAATACGCAAATCCATCTTGACCGATGGCATTTCACCATTGTCAACAGACTGAATGCACACCGGCGGAACAGAATCGGCAACATTAACTGTATCAGGCTTCACACACACCGGCGACACTGTATCTATTACTACTACATGTTCTGCGCCTTCAATATCATGCTTTTGCGGAAGAATGTATGTTTCACCAAGAATCAACTGGTCTTCGAGTTGGATTTTGTCCTTGTTTATTTCCAAAAACTTATGGTAGTAATCCTTTGCTTCGTAGCCGTTTTCACGGAGAATCTTGTAAATTCCGTCGCCTTGCTTGGCGACTACCGTACGTACCGAATCGCTCTGCGCCGACAAAGCCGACACAATGCAAAGGCATAAAAGCAGAAATATCAGTCTAATTTTCATCGTCTGCAAAAATACTGATGGCGAACAGCCTTACCAACAAGTTGTACACAAAGATTTTAACGGGGTTCTGTTGAACAAAGAAAGTCTTGGCAATGCTCATTCTTTGGAGCAAATGTTGCCAAGACTGGAAAATGGCATTGCACTGCAAGCAAGTGCTGGGCCGACACGGATTGACCTTCGTAGCGGTTGTTGTTGTTCATGTCGTAATTGTCCGAATTGAAGTTGAGGTTCCTCGCATTGTTCGGGTTGTCCGCGTTGAGCGACGACGACCAGTAGTTGCCGTTGGAACCGGCATTGTTGAGGTCGCTGTCGTTGCGGTTGCCGGCAGCGGGCAGGAAGACACAACTCGGTTTGCGTCAGCGGTACTGTTGTTTTCGAGGGCAAAGGAATGCCGTATGCAAGCCAACGCCCCCATCGATGCTATCCCACACATCTGCACTGTGGGCCGACCGCCTATGAACTTGCCTTTGTCTGTGTTTTTGCCATATATCGGACGGCGGACAGCCGTGCAGATTGCCGTGTGCGGCTGGGTGGCACACTCCGTGTGCGCCGCACCCGACAATCAGCCCCGCAGTCCGCCGCTTTTTTGCCAGTTTGCGACAGACAAAAGGCCTATTTCTGGGACGACACGCACACGGGCCGCACGGACTGTCCCGTGCCGCGGCGGCTGAAGTTGCCCATGCCGTAATTGCCCGAACCGAAGTAGAGGTGCCACGCATAGTACGGGTTGCCCGCGTTGAGCGACGACGACCAGTAGTTGCCGTTGGAACCGGCATTGTTGAGGTCGCTGCCGTAGCGGTAGCCGGCAGCGGGCAGGAAGAAACCATTTCCATTAGGTCCTACTACCTTATAACCATTGGACATCCACGTCCATTTACATTCACTCTTCAATTCTTCCCACTCAACTTCCGTCGGCATTCTCCAGCCAGCACCCCAGTTTGCAGTAGCTGCATCGGCACTCGAAGGCAAAGTCGCCGGGTCTGAAAAATACATATAGGTTGGTTCAGTGTATGTATTTTTAGGTTTGGTTTCTCCCCATGCAAAATAATCTCCATATTCCTTTGGGCTAGTTGCGCCTACGTTACAGGTTGCCCACTTTGTGCCGCTTGGCAGACCCAAATCAACGTACTCGTGTCCGTTCAAAGTTCCCGACTGCCCGAAAGCATCGTTGGAAAATCCGCTTATCGCCAGCATTCCTGCCAAGGTAATGACAGCAAAAATCAAAAATCTATGTTTCTTCATCTTTGAAAATTTATGTTTTTATTTCTTTAAATCAAACGCAAATGTAAGAAAATATTGCCGATTTACAATTACAATTTTAATTTTTTCTGAGAGAAGCCAATTCCGCATACAAATAATCGCCTAAAAAAGTTTTCAGCACAAAATTCAACTTAACAAAATGTTAAAATCAAGGTGTTTTTGTTAAATTTTTAAACTATAATATTTATTACCAACAATTTACAATTTAGCAAAACTTGTAAATTTTCCTTTGAAAAACCTAGTAAAACTTGTAACAAACGCTTGTAACATACTAATTATAAACAAAATCAATGTTGTCTGGATTTGTAATCCAGACAATGTGAATATAAGGATTTTTAATCCACTTAAGAATACTCTCCCTACGCATTGCAAATGCTTATATTCAAGACTTTCGGATTACAAATCCGAAAGAACCAAACAATCCAACCATATAAATTGGAAGCATAATAGTTTCTCCATCCTTTCGCAAGTCTTTGGTATATACCAGATACCGTCTTGAAATACGCGACATACTTACAATTCCGCAATATGCAGTATTTGCACTTGCCGACAATCTAAAACGCAATGACACTCTGCCAAACAAAAGGCACTAGTAAAACTTGTAAATTTGCACCGAAAAAAGGCAGTAAAACTTGTAAATCTAAGCCCAAAAAACCTAGTAAAACTTGTAACAAACGCTTGTAACATGCTAATTATAAATAAAATACTATTTTTACAATTTTTATAGCAAAAATCTGCCATTTTTTCAATGCGCAAATCCTCAAAAATAGGTTTGAATCGACAACTCAATGTTGTCTGGATTTGTAACCTTTAGCTCCCAAAAGTTGTCTGGATTTGTAATCCAGACTATGTGAATATAAGGATTTTTAATCCGTTCTTTCTGCGCATTGCAAATGCTCATACTCAAGCCTTTCGGATTACAACCTTTAGCTCACTGCAATAGCAGTAAATCCGAAAGAACCAAATTTTTAAAATTCAGCAACAATTTTCTACCCTCGCAAAAAAGCATTATCTTGCGCAAAAATTCAGCGCGTGGAAACTAAATACAACCTCATCAGCATAATGGGCGCAACGGCAGGCGGAAAAACTGGCGTTGCCGTACACCTTGCAAAAGCACTCGGAACGGAAATCATCAGTGCCGACAGCCGTCAGGTTTATCGCGGAATGGACATCGGTACAGGCAAAGACCTCGACGAATACACAATCGACGGGCAAACCATCCCCTACCACCTTATTGACATACTTGATGCTGGCGAAAAATACAATGTCTTCGAATACCAGAGCGACTTCTTCAAAGCCTACGATGACATTCGCTCACGTGGTTTGATTCCAGTACTTTGCGGTGGCACAGGACTATACATCGAATCGGTTCTGAAAAACTACAACCTGCCGAATGTTCCAGAAGACAGCAACCTGCGCAAATCACTGGAAAACAAACCAATAGAAGAACTCGAAATTATACTTCGCACATACAAACCACTGAACAACAACAGCGACTACGACACCGCCAAACGAGCTATCAGAGCCATAGAGATTGCCGAATACACCAAACGCAATCCTCTGTGTACCACTAGCAACCGCAATCTCAACTCGCTCAACATTGGCATTATCTTCGACCGCGAGCAACGTCGTGAACGCATAACTGCCCGACTGAAGCAACGCCTCGAAAATGGTATGGTAGAAGAAGTTGAGAAACTCGTCAAGAATGGCATCTCATACGAAAGTTTGGAATACTACGGACTGGAATACAAGTACTTGGCTTGGTACCTGCAAGGCAAAATAAGCTACGACGAAATGTTCGAGCAGCTAAACACATCCATCCACCGCTTTGCAAAACGCCAGATGACATGGTTCCGCAAGATGGAGCGCGACGGCATAGAAATACACTGGCTCGACGGAAATATGAGCATGGAAGAAAAAGTTGGAAAGATTCTGGATATGATGGAATAGCATTATTTATAAAACGCTAGCCAATTGGTGCAAAACGGATGCCTATACGGAAAAATGTCGACAGCCTTACCATTCTCATCCCTATACCAAGAATGGTTCCACCCTGTTCCCATATCCACATACAAAGCCTCTGTTGCCCCATGCGCCAACAGCTGTTTCTTGAACGAACCGAATGGCATCTCCATCTTGCAGTCAACAATGCACAATTTCCCTTCTATTTCGCACAATGCCCTGAATTGGTTCACATTTTCGTCACGACGCGTTGTTTTACACAATTTACCTTTATCAATAATCATCTCCTGACCGAAGCCCATACCTCCATTTGCCGCAGCAGTATCAAGAGCACCTGAATAATCATTCCATACAAACTTCCATTGTCCATCATACCACACAAACGCACCCGAATTTCTTTTACATGTATATCCGGAATACCTTTTCCCCGAAGAAACATGATCACCAGCTATGTTTGTATGCTTGAATTTTAGTAAGTGTTCTCCTGTAAAAGCTGCAGCACAACAGAAAACCACATTGGTATCCGTCATCTTATCAGGCATGCTTCCAGTTGCCAAATCCACACGCGAAAAAACTGGATAATATATTGTAACACTATCGAAATCCTCAATACTAACGTATTTTTTTGTAACATCTTCATCTGCTTCTGAACTGCCAGAACTGCCAGTCTCTTGAACTTCGGAACTCGTATTCTGGAGGCTACTAGAATTACTGTGATCGTTACAACCGACGAAAAGAAGAGCTGCTGCAAGTGCAGAAATCAATTTTAAATGCTGAAATATTGTATTCATACCCAGTTTGTCAAAACATAAACACCTTTAAATATAAATAATTGGGGCTGCGAATCCCGACAATGCAAAAATACATTTTATCATGTTTTCACAAGCATATCGCACCTAATTTTTGTTATCGGAAACAAAAAAATCATTTGCAAAAATTGCAATCAAAAAACATTATACGTCATGCATATTTTCATTATATTTGCGAACTTGTAGTTAAATTGTACATAGGAAATGAATCAAACACATCGCTATACGGGACTTACTGATGCCCAAGTTGTTGAGAGTAGAGAAAAAAATGGCATAAATGTTCTCACACCTCCGAAACGCGAATCTCTATGGAAAAAATTTATCGACTGCTTTTCCGACCCGCTGATACGGATACTGCTCGTAGCACTATTGCTTTCAATCGGCATATCCATTTACCAATTCGGATGGTGTAACGAAAGCGCATCGGTTTTCTTCGAACCTGCAGGAATACTTGCTGCTGTGCTTCTTGCCACAATGGTCGGCTTTTTCCTCGAACTAAGCAACGAAAAAACATTCCAGAGCCTAAACGAAGTAAACGACGAAACCCTTGTCAAGGTTATCCGCAACGGAAATGTATGCCAGGTACAGCGCAAGGAAATCGTTGTTGGTGACATAGTTCTGCTTGAAATCGGTGAGGAAGTTCCCGCCGACTGCGAACTACTCGAATCATTCAACCTTATTATGAACGAGTCGTCGCTCACAGGTGAACCGCAATGCAACAAGACTACCGACCCTGCCCATTTCGACAAGGACGGCACCTACCCTTCCAACCATGTACTCAAAGGCACAACCATCATCGAAGGCTATTGCACAGCAAAGGTTATGCGTGTTGGCGACAGCACCGAATGCGGAAAGGTATTCAAGGCTGCACAGGTCGAAGAAGGCGACCCGACACCGCTAAGCAAAAAGCTTGACTGGCTGAGCGGAATAATAACGAAGGCAAGCTACATAATTGCAGGCCTGATAATTGTCGGAAGACTTATAGTGTATTTTGCACAAGGCGATGCCAATTTCAGCGAAACAGAAGGAATAATCAGTTTTGTAAAATATGTACTCGACACAATAATGATTGCTGTGACCCTCATTGTTGTGGCCGTTCCCGAAGGTTTGCCCATGAGCGTAACGCTAAGCCTCGCCTTCAGCATGAAACGCCTCATGAAGCAGAATACGTTGCCGCGCACAATGCACTCATGCGAAACTATGGGTGCAACCTCGGTAATATGCACCGACAAGACCGGTACGCTTACGATGAACCAAATGAAGATTCACGACACATTCTTCGAATCGCTTACCGAGCAGAAACTTACCGACGACAAGACTTCGCAGCTGCTGGCAGAGTGCATAGCAATGGATACCAGCGCAAACCTTGACATGTCGAATCCCGACAAGGCAAAAACTGTAGGCAGCCCAACCGAAGGAGCTGTACTGCTGTGGCTCAACGATTTCGGAATCGACTACCGCACAATTCGTGAAAGCACCGAAATAGTAGACAGAATACCATTTACAACCAAAAACAAATACATGGCCACAATAGTGAAGTCGAAGGTTGTAGACGGCAACATGCTATATGTAATAGGTGCTCCTGATATAATAATGTCGTATTGCAACCTTACAGAGGGCGACAAGTCGAAATACGAGACAAAACTTGCAGAGTACCAGAGCAAAGCTATGCGCACATTGGGATTTGCAAGCCTTCAAACGACTGACGGACAGAATGTTTTTGAAGATGGAAAACTAAGCATAAACGGACTAACGATGCTTGGCGTAGTGGCAATATCAGACCCGATCCGTCCCGACGTGCCAGATGCAATACGCGAATGCCTCAACGCTGGCATTACCGTAAAGATTGTCACTGGCGACGCACCAGGCACAGCAAAGGAAATAGGACGTCAGCTTGGACTTTGGACAGATGAGGACACCGATGCCAACATACTTCTCGGTCAGGACATTGCCGAAATGACAGACGAAGAACTGAAAGCTGTAATCTGCAATGTGAAGATTATTTCCCGCGCTCGTCCAAACGACAAGGAACGAGTAGTAAAAATGCTTAAGACTCTCGGACAAGTTGCTGCTGTTACGGGCGACGGAACCAACGACGCCCCTGCCCTCAACGCTGCCGATGTCGGTCTGTCGATGGGCGACGGAACTGCCGTGGCAAAGGAAGCCAGCGACATGACAATCCTCGACAACTCGTTCAGTACCATTGCAAACGCTGTAATGTGGGGACGTTCACTGTACAAGAACATTCAAAGGTTCATAATGTTCCAGATGACAATAAATGTTGCTGCCTGCCTCATTGTGCTGTTCGGAGCATTCCTCGGAACAGAATCGCCACTCACAGTAACACAAATGCTCTGGGTTAATCTAATCATGGATACCTTCGCAGCTCTGGCTCTGGCCTCACTGCCGCCGTCAAAGTCGGTAATGAAGGAAAAGCCACGCAAGACTACCGACGCTATCATCAGCAAAAAAATGGCTAAACGCATCTTCGGAATCGGAGGACTATTCTTCGTAATACTGCTTGGCATACTGCTCTGGTTCCAACATACAGATATAACCTCGCTGACAAATATAAATTTTGCATGGGGTGAAAACAACGGCCTAAGTCCATACGAATTATGCTTGTTCTTCACAATATTCGTAATGCTGCAATTCTGGAATATGTTCAACGCCAAGGCATTCATGACTGGCAAATCGGCATTTTCAGGAATTATGTCATGCAAATGGTTTATAATGATTGCCATAATAATATTCTTCGGTCAGATACTCATTGTAGAAGTAGGCGGACAAATGTTCAATGTTTGCCATCTTGCCATAATAGACTGGCTGATAATCATAGGATCAACAATGATCGTTCTTTTAATTGGTGAAATTGCAAGAGCGATAAAGAAATAACAAAAGGATTCAACATGACAAGATTTAGTTTAGTAGCAATCGCTCTGATACTATGCTGTAATTTCTCATTTTCACAACAAGCATCACGCAAGGATACCATAACAATAGTAGCCGTTGGAGATGTAATGTTCGGATCAATTTTTCCAAACAGGAGCTATCTTCCACCAAACGAAAACTACAAGGGGCTTCTCGACGAGGTAAAGCCCTATTTCAATGGCGACATTGTATTCTGCAATATGGAAGGCGTACTTGCCGACACCCTAATTCCCGAATGCAAGCAATATTGTTTCGGTATGCCGTCAACTTATGTAAACGCATACAAGGATGCCGGTTTCAATCTTATTAGCGTGGGCAACAACCATGCAAACGACTTTCGCGCTTACGGACGTAGCAATACGGCAAAGATACTTACCGACAACAAGTTGAACTGGGCAGGATACGAGACAAAACCATCGTGTACATTTACAATAAACGGTGTAAAATACGGATTCTGCGCTTTTGCACCAAACACAGCCATTGCCAACCTGCACAACAAACAACTTGTAGAAAATACAATAAAGTCTCTGCGCCAGAACTGCGACATTGTAATAGTATCGATGCACTGCGGCGGCGAAGGCCCACAATATAGGCATCTTACTCGTACCGACGACTATTTCATAGAGCAAAACAGAGGGAATGCATACAAGTTTGCCCACGATGCCATCGACAATGGTGCCGACATTGTCCTCGGACATGGACCACACGTCACAAGAGCCATTGAAATATACAAGGGAAAATTCATTGCATACAGCATGGGTAATTTCTTCACCTACAGCAATATCAACATATCAAACGAAATGGGACTGGCACCAATATTCCGTTTCAAGGTCAACCCCAACACAGGCGACTTCATTAGCGGAGAAATAATCTCGACATACCAAATAAAGCCGAACAAGGGTCCACATATCGATCCCGACAAGCGCGTTCTGAAAATTATACAGGAGCTTACTTCTGCCGACATCTACGACAACAAGCCGACAATTAACAACGACGGAAAATTTTACGCACCGGCCAACAACAAAAAATAGTTCACTAAGAAAATACTAGTAAAATGAGACGTTTTTTAATATTCGCATTGACATTAACAGCAATAGCAAATCTAAGTTCGTACGCTGCCCCCACCAATGTATTGGCGACAAAAACAGTTCAAGACAATGACAATATCGAAACCTTTTCTGCAGTATGCAGCAGCGGACATACATTGTACTACAACATCATATCATCGGATGCGCCATATAAGGTTGAAATTGTATCCGAAGAATCGAATAAACCGAATATTATTGGCGACCTTGTAATTCCATCAACGGTTGTCTACAATGGCACAACTTATTCGGTGACAGGCATTGGAATGTTTGCCTTTTACGAATATGAAGGACTTACTTCGGTAGATATTCCCAATTCGGTAACTAGTATCGGCGAAGGCGCATTTGCATATTGCAACAGTCTGAATTCCATTACAATTCCTAATTCTGTCAAAAGCATCGACAATGGCGCATTCTACGAGTGCGGTATACAATCGATTGTAATCCCCTATTCGGTAACAAGCATAGGTTCTGATGTTTTTTCCAATTGCAACAAACTGGAATCAATATCGGTTGACAAAGAAAATCCCTATTACGACTCCCGCAACAAATGCAATGCAATAATCGAAACCTCAACAAACAAACTGATTATAGGTTGCAAGAATTCTACAATCCCCAATTCTGTAACAAGCATAGGATTTGATGCATTTGCAGGTTGCAGCGAACTAAAATCGGTTACATTACCAAAATCCTTGACACACATCGAGGAGAACGCATTCTACGGCTGTACAAACCTTATCATAAATAAAATCCCTAATACCATAACAAGCATAGGCGAAAGTGCTTTTGCAAAATGCAATTCCCTACCGGAGAAAATTGTAAAAAAGATACAAAATATAAATGCAAAAGCATTCGAGATTAACGATTTATTCTAAGCCCCAAAAAGTTGTCTTTGTTGTCCCTGTTGTCTTTGAAAAGAAGATGATTGTTCAGACGCAAGATTTTGCGTCTCCACAAATTATTCAACACAAACTAAATATAACTCTAAAAATCCTATTTTAAAAGAAGACAACCCTGACAACCTTGGACAACATGGCTATTTATCCCCAAAAAAGTTGTCCCAGTTGTCCCTGTTGTCTTTAAAAAGAGGAAGATTGTACAGACGCAAAATTTTGCGTCTCCACAAATTATTCAACACAAACTACATATAACTCTAAAAATCCTATTTTAAAAGAAGACAACCCTGACAACCTTGGACAACATGGCTATTTATCCCCCAAAAAGTTGTCCTAGTTGTCCCTGTTGTCTTTAAAAAGAGGAAGATTGTACAGACGCAAAATTTTGCGTCTCCACAAATTATTCAACACAAACTACATATAACTCTAAAAATCCTATTAAAAAGAAGACAAGTTTGACAACCTTGGACAACAATATGGGTCAAATAGAAAAAGTAAAAATTAGCCAAAATTCTTTTTGACAACTTGTATAAAATTATTACATTCGCCTTGCAATTTTGATTGCAGTTTGAATTTGTAACTGATAACATTTGATATATGAAAAAACTTATTACAATTTTCATCGCCATCCTTATAGCGGGATGCGCAATGGCACAGGAATACTATGACTTTTCCGCTGAATGCGAAAGCGGACAGACCTTGTACTACAAAGTGACATCGAAAACTGAACCATATACTGTAAAGGTAGTACCTCACATTGAAAATGCTAATCCAGATATACTCTACACTCCCGATCACATATATGAATTTTATATTACATGTTCTCAAGGAGACCTTAAGATACCATCATCCGTCACATACAACGACAAAACATATTCTGTAACCAGCATTGGCCTTGGAGCTTTTAAGCATTGTAAAGAACTAACATCGATTTCAATTCCTAGTTCTGTTACAAGCATTGGCGCTTATACATTTTATGAGTGCACCGGACTTACATCGGTATATTATACAGGCAGCATTGCACAGTGGTGTAAGATAGAATTTGCTGAACCCTTAGCGAATCCTCTCAATTTTGCACACAACTTATATGTTAATAATAGTCTTGTGACTGATTTAGTTATTCCTGAAACCGTAACGGAGATAAAACCTTACGCTTTTTTAGGTGCAACTTGCTTGGTATCAGTCCATATACCTAAATCTGTTACAAAAATTGGGCGGGGCGGCTTTTGGAACTGTAGTGAACTGGCTTCAATTACGGTAGACGCAGATAATCCTTTTTACGATTCACGCAACAACTGCAATGCAATAATAGAAACAGCCTCTAACAGGCTTATTTGTGGCCGTAAAAGTACTATAATTCCAAATTCTGTTATTGAAATTGGCGAAGGCGCATTTGAAGGTTCCATGAAGTCGATTACATTACCTAATTCTGTTACAAGTATTGGTGATAATGCTTTTGGGGGTTGCATCACTTTGGCTTCGGTAACAATTCCCAATTCGGTAACTAGCATCGGCAATTGCGCTTTTGATGGTTGCAGCGGACTGACATCTATTTCAATTCCAAATTCAGTAATAACCATTGGAGATTCAGCTTTTTATGGTTGCTGCTCAATGAAATCAGTTGCAATTGGCAATTCGGTACGTAGGATTGGAAATTGGGCTTTTATGTCTTGCGAAAAGCTAAAATCCATCATTTTACCAAATTCATTAACAAGCATTGGTAATTATGCTTTTTCGTTTTGCATCAGTTTGACTTCGGTAACAATTCCCAATTCGGTTACTAGCATCGGCAAAGGAGTATTCGAAGAGTGTTGGGCACTAAAAAGTGTTGTTATTCCTAATTCTGTCACTAGCATTGGAAACGGGGCTTTTGAAGATTGCAGAGGATTGACATCAATCATTATTCCCAATTCGGTGACTAGCATTGGAGAAGAAGCCTTCAACGGTTGCCGAAAACTAAAATTCGTTACAATTCCTAATTCATTAACAAGCATTGGAGAAGGAGCTTTCGAAGGTTGCAATTTACCACAAGAAACAAAGGACAAAATAAAGAAAATAGAAAGAACAGCAATAGATTGGTAAAAAGACCACGGTCTTTGTTGTCCCTGTTGTCTTTAAAAAGAGGAAGATTGTACAGACGCAAGATTTTGCGTCTCCACAAATTATTCATCACAAACAACTCATAGCTATGCAAATCCTATTTTAATAGAAAACAACATTGACAACGATATGGTACAACTTATACACTAACAGACTGCTTGTAAACATCCCCCACTCCATCTTTGGATCTGTTACAAAAATTTCTGATTTTATCTTTGGATTTATTACAAAAATTTGTGATTTTATCTTTGGATTTATTACAAAAATTTGTGATTTTATATTTGGATTTGTTACATTTTTTTTTGATTTTATGTTTGGATTTATGCAAAAAGTTGTATCTTTGCGAAGAAATAAAATTCACAAAACACTATGTTTCAAAGAAATGCAATAAAATGGCTCAGAAACTGGAGGACTAAAGAAAACAGGAAGCCTCTTATAGTCAGAGGAGCAAGGCAAGTCGGTAAAACTTCGCTGATAAAAACCTTTGCCAAAGAGTTCAATTCTTTCCTGTCGTTTAACCTTGAAAATCCGGACGACCTACAACTGTTTTCGCGCGAAATGTCAGCCAAAGAACTTTTCGACCTGCTTTTGTCGGTAAGGCACAAGAAAAAGGAAGGTGACATATTGCTTTTCATCGATGAAATACAAAATTCGCCATTTGCAGTAAAGGTTTTGCGATTCTTCTACGAGGAACTGCCCGATGTTTATGTCATAGCAGCAGGCTCATTGCTCGAGACAATGATAAACACCGAAATATCATTCCCTGTGGGAAGAGTGGAATTTATGGCACTCCGCCCCTGCACTTTCACTGAATTTCTCGGAGCGATAGACGAAAAGCCGCTTCGCGACATGATAGAAAATTTCGATGTGCCTGATGTGCTTCACAACAGGGTGATGACGCTTTTCAACCAGTACACGCTAGTTGGCGGAATGCCAGAGGCAGTAGCGCAATACGCAAAGAAACGCGACCTTGTTGCATTGGACAATGTATATCAGCCACTTCTTACCAGTTACTCAGATGATGTGGAAAAGTACAAGAAAAATGAAACCATGCGCAATGTTTTGCGGTTCATAATAAACAATGGCTGGCAATATGCAGCATCGCGGATAACATTCGAGCGTTTCGGCAACAGCAACTACAAAAGCCGCGAAGTAGGCGAAGCCATGAGAACCCTGCAAAAAGCCATGCTTCTTGAACTGACATACCCGACTACAGAAACCACAGTTCCATTCAGCGATGACATGCGCAAAAAAACTAAACTAATGTGGCTGGACACAGGATTGGTAAACTATGCAGCAGGCGTGCAATCTGAACTTTTCGGCAAAACCGACATAGTTGATGCATGGAAAGGCAAAATAGCGGAACACATTGTAGGTCAGGAACTTTTAGGACAATCCAATTTATTTCTGGACTACAGGCATTTTTGGGTAAGAGAAGAAAAAAATTCGCAGGCGGAAATAGATTTTCTCTACAAAAGCCGACTCTACGGAGCAATGCCGATAGAAGTAAAATCGGGGCACAACGCGCACCTTAAATCGCTGAATCTCTTTATGGAACAGGCATCATGCCAGTACGCCATGCGTTTCTGGGCGAAACAAAAAACTATCGATACCATAACTCTCCCAAGCGGAAAACAGTTCACCCTTTACAATCTACCATACTATTACGCAGGACAAGTCGAAAATATAATGAAAAGACTTAAGCAATAAAAGTTGTCTTTGTTGTCTTTAAAAAGAGGAAGATTGTACAGACGCAAGATTTTGCGTCTCCACAAATTATTTATCATAAACAAGCCATAGCTATGCAAATCCTATTTTAAAAGAAGACAACCTTGACAACTTTGGGCAACATGGCTATTCGACCCCAAAAAAGTTGTCTCTGTTGTCCTTGTTGTCTTTGAAAAGAGGAAGATTGTACTGACGCAAGATTTTGCGTCTCCACAAATTATTTATCATAAACAACCCATAGCTATGCAAATCCTATAAAAAAGACAACTTTGGACATTAATATGGTTCAAATAGAAAAAGTAAAAATTAGCCAAATTTCTTTTTGACAACTTATATAAAATTATTACATTCGCCATGCAATTTTGATTGCGGTTTGAATTTGTAACTGATAACATTTGATATATGAAAAGACTTATTACACTTTTCGTTGCCATCATACTTGCAGGATGCGCAATGGCACAAGAAGACTATGATTTTTCCGCAAAATGCAAAAGCGGTCAGACCTTGTACTACAATATTACATCTTCCGCAGAGCCATATACTGTAGAAGTGGTTCCGGAACTATATTCTTATTATATGCATTACAATACATATCCTACTGGTAGCCTTACAATTCCACAGTATGTCACCTACAACGGCATAAAATATTCCGTAACCAGCATTGGTGATAACGCTTTTTCTGGCTGCTATAAACTGACATCGGTTACTATTCCAAATTCTGTAACTAGCATCGGTGATGAGGCATTTGCTGATTGCAGTGCACTGGCATCGGTTACTATTCCTAATTCGGTTACGAGCATTGGCATATCTGCATTTTACAAATGTACAGGACTGGAAACAGTTACAATTCCTAATTCCGTGACCAGCATTGGCGATGATGCTTTTGAACATTGCAGTGCACTTACATCGATTACAATACCCAATTCAGTAACTAGCATTGGCAAAGGGACATTTTCTAATTGCAGCGGACTGACCTCGGTTTCAATCCCAAATTCTGTAACAGATATTGGTGATATAGCATTTATATATTGCAGCGGACTTACATCGATTACAATTCCCAATTCAGTAACTAGCATTGGCAAAGGGACATTTTATGGGTGCAGCGGACTTACTTCGATTACAATTCCAAATTCAGTTACTAGCATTGGCAGTAGTGCATTTGAAGATTGCAGCGGACTTACGTCGATTTCAATACCAAATTCAGTAACTAAGATTGGTGAAGAAGCATTTAAAGGTTGCTGCAGACTGACATCGGTTTCAATTCCAAATTCAGTAACTAGCATTGGAGAATATGCATTTAAAAGTTGCTACGAACTGACTTCCGTTACAATTCCCAATTCGGTGACTAATATTGGATATTCGGCATTTAATTATTGCAATAGTATCGAAACAATTATCGTAGAACCAGACAATCCAGAGTATGATTCGCGCAACAATTGTAATGCTATAATTAAGTCTTCAACAAACGAATTAATTCTAGGTTGTAAAAACACTATTATACCAAATTCCGTAACTAGCATTAATTATGGTGCATTTAAAAATTGCAGCGGACTTACATCGATTACAATTCCTAATTCTGTCACTAGCATTGGAAACGGGGCTTTTGAAGATTGCAGAGGATTGACATCAATCATTATTCCCAATTCGGTGACTAGCATTGGCAGTTGGACATTTGAAGGTTGCAGCGCACTAACATCTATTTCAATTCCTAATTCGGTGACTAGCATTGATTATGGCACTTTTAAAAATTGCAGCGGACTTACATCGATTACAATTCCTAATTCGGTAACTAGCATTGATTTTTGGGCATTCTATGGTTGCAGCGGACTGAAATCGGTTACAATCCCTAATTCGGTAACTAACATCGGTGAAGGGGCATTCGAAAATTGCAGCGCACTAACATCTGTTTCAATCCCTAATTCGGTTAAGAGATTTGCTAAGGATGCATTAATGAATACAGCTTGGTATGACAACCAGCCAGATGGGATTCTGTATCTGGACGGATGGTGTCTTGGCTACAAGTATGACGAACCAACTGGCTCCTTAACTATACAGGAAGGCACAAAAGGCATAGCAGATGAGGCTTTTTCCAATTGCAGTGCACTGACATCGGTTACAATTCCTAATTCGGTAACCAGCATTGCTGACAAAACATTTTATGAATGTGATGAACTAACATCGATATCAATCCCTAATTCGGTGACTAGCATTGGCAATGCGGCTTTTTCCAATTGCAGAGGACTTACATCAATTTCCATCCCCAATTCAGTAAATAGCATTGGCGAGGGGGCATTTGAAAATTGCAGTGGACTTACATCGGTAACAATCCCCAATTCTGTGACTAGTATTGGACATAAAGCATTTAATGGAGTTATAAATGTTTTATATGTGGGAAAAGCAACAGGAGCCCCATGGGGAGCAAAAATAGTCAATGGCACAATTGACAACGATTTTGTTTTTTCCGACTCTACCAAAACCAATCTTATAATATATATTGGCGACAAAACCGACATTGAAATTCCTAATTCAGTGACTCGTATTGAGGATTATGCATTTTATTATTGCTGGAGTCTTTCATCGGTCACTATCCCTAATTCGGTGACTACCATTGAGGATTATGCATTTTATAATTGCCTGAGTCTTTCATCGGTTACTATCCCTAATTCGGTTACACATATTGGCATTGGAGCATTTAAAAATTGCAGCGGACTTACATCGGTCTCAATTCCTAATTCGGTAACTAGCATTGCAGACAAGACATTTTTTAAATGTGAAGAACTAACATCTATATCAATACCTAATTCGGTGACTGAAATCGGTGATTCTGCATTCTATAGTTGTAAAGAACTTACATCAGTTACAATACCTAATTCGGTTACAAGTATTGGAAATTATGCATTTTATGATTGCAGCAGACTTACTTCAGTTACAATTCCAAATTCTGTAACTAGCATTGCTGACGGGACATTTTTTGAATGTGAAGAACTAACATCGATAACAATTCCAAATTCTGTAACTAGCATCGGGGATGTGGCATTTGCCTATTGCAGAGGACTGACATCGGTTACAATCCCTAATTCGGTTACAAGTATTGGCGAGAGAACATTTGCCAGCTGTAGCAGCCTTTCTTCAATTACCATCCCCAATTCAGTCACGAGCATTGGCGATGGAGCATTTGAAAGTTGCAGCGGACTGACCGAGCCTATTTTTAATGCGATCATCTTTGCTTATTTCCCTTGTGGATATGCTACTGAATACACAATTCCTGATGGAATACAACATATTGTTGGCGAAGCTTTTTTGAATTGTGAAGAACTAAAATCTGTAACTATACCCAATTCGGTTACGAGTATTGGACATTATGCATTTGAATATTGCGACAACCTTACTGAACCTATTTATAATAAGAACATCTTTGCATATTTTCCATGTAACTACTCTACTGAATACACTATTCCGGATGGAATACAAAAAATTGCTGTTACGGCTTTTTCTAGGGGGTTCAAATTGACATCAATTAATATTCCGAATTCTGTAACTGATATTTGTGATAAGGCTTTTGGTGGATGCAGCGGACTGTCATCAATTACAATCCCGAATTCGGTAACTAGCATTGGTAATGAAACCTTTAGAGGTTGCAGCGGTCTTACTTCAATAATAATCCCCAATTCAGTCACGAGCATTGGCGAAAGTGCATTTTCTGGTTGCAGAGGTCTGACATCTGTTTCTATTTCTAATTCGTTAACTAGCATTAGTAATAAATCTTTTATATGGTGCAGCGGTCTGACATCTGTTACAATCCCAAATTCTGTAACAGATATTGGTGATGAAGCATTTATATATTGCAGCGGACTTACATCGATTACAATTCCAAATTCGGTAACTAGCATTGGCGAGGGAGCATTTAAAGAATGCTCGGCACTAACTTCTGTAACCATCCCTAATCCAAGGATTAGCATTGGCGTTTACGCGTTTTCTGGTTGCAACGAATTGAATTCAGCCGACATTCCTAATTCGGCGACTAAAATTGGTAGTTCTTATTCGTGTTATAAAACTTATGTTGAAGAAATCTATGATTTTTCAGCAGTCAGCGAAAGCGGACAGACAATATTCTACAAAATAACATCTGATACTGAACCATATACGGCGAATGTAACACCTCATACTGTAATGATTCTCTGCGAAGAATCAGGGGAAGCCGAAGACGGTGGACCCATTATAGATACCATACCTTTATTAGACAATTATTCACAAGGAGACCTTACGATTCCATCTTCCGTCACATACAAAGGCAAAACATATTCTGTGACCAACATTGCCAATGCTTCTTTTGTGGACAGTAAAGAACTGACATCGGTTACAATTCCAAATTCGGTAACTAGCATTGAAAATGGTGCGTTTTATGGGTGCAGCAAACTCACATCGGTTTCAATCCCCAATTCGGTAACCAGCATCGGCATTTGGGCTTTTTATGATTGCAGCGCACTTACATCAATTACAATACCTAATTCGGTAACCAGCATTGGCGAGGGGGCATTTGAAAATTGCAGTGGACTTACATCGGTGTCAATTCCTAATTCTGTGACAAGCATTAGAGATAGTGCTTTTTATGATTGCAGCGGACTTACAGAGATAACAATCCCCGAATCGGTGACAGAAATTGGGAATGGTGCTTTTGCTGGTTGCAGCAATCTAAAATCGGTTGCAATACCAAAATCCTTGACACGCATTGAAGGCAACGCATTCTCCGGCTGTACAAACCTTACCTCAATTAAAATCCCCAAAAACGTGATAAGCATAGGTGAAAGTGCTTTTGCGAACTGCAATTCCCTACCGGAAAAAACTGTAAAAAAGATACAAAACATAAACGCAGATGCGTTTAAATCAGAGTAATACAGCATCAGTTATTTTAAATTTGAAACAAAAAAGATACTATATATGAAAAGACTTATTACAATTTTCGTCGCCATCCTTATAGCAGGATGCACAATAGCACAAGAGAACTATGATTTTTCCGCTGAATGTGAAAGCGGACAGACCTTGTACTACAAGATTACATCAAATACAGAACCATATACTGTAGAGATAGTACCTGATATGGTAGAAATAAAAATTGCTGATCCTTTTTCTGATGACCCAGACAATCCCGATTACATAACTATAGGGGAAAAAACATGTCCAAAAGGAGAACTTACTATACCATCATCCGTCACATACAACGGCAAAACATATTCTGTAACTAGAATTGACAATGAAGCCTTTTATGGATGCGAAGAACTGACATCGGTTACAATTCCAAATTCGGTAACCAGCATTGGCGGTGAGGCTTTTTCTGGTTGCAGCGGACTTACCGAGCCTGTTTTTAATGCGAGCAACTTTGCCTATTTCCCTTGTGGCTACGCTGCAGAATACACAATTCCTGATGGAATACAACATATTGCTGGCGGAGCTTTCTCGGATTGTAAAGAACTAACATCGATAAAAATACCCAATTCGGTAACTAGCATTGGATATAGTGCATTTGAGAATTGCAGCGGGCTGACATCAATTAATATTCCTAACTCGGTAAATAGCATCGGCAATTTGGCATTTTGGGGGTGCAGCGCACTGACCAAGCCAGTTTTTAATGCGAGTAACTTTGCATATTTCCCTTGTGGTTATGCAACAGAATACACAATTCCTGATGGAATACAACATATTGCTGGCGGAGCATTTTCGGATTGCAAAGAACTAAAATCGGTAACTATACCTAATTCGGTTACTAACATTGAAGCTTGGGCTTTTTCTGATTGCAGTCAACTTGCAACGGTTACTCTTCCAAATACAATCTCAAGCATAGAAGATCATGTATTTGAAAATTGCAGTAGTCTGAAATCGGTTACTATTCCTAATTCGGTGACAAGCATTGGCAAATATGCATTTGAAAATTGCAGCGAACTGACATCGGTTACAATCCATAATCCGAGAATTAGCATTGGTGTTTACGCGTTTTCCGGTTGCAAAAAATTGAATTCAGAAAACATTCATAATCCATCGTTTTTCTATGAAAAAGTTGAAGAAGAATTCTATGATTTTTCAGCAGTCTGCGAAAGCGGACAGACTTTGTTCTACCAAATCACATCATATACGAACCCTTATACGGTAGAAGTTGTTCCTCATAAAATGCATGTTCGCGAAACGGCTTATGATGGTGACGAGGTTAACCTCTATTTATTAGACAATTATTCATATTCACACGGAGACATTACTATACCATCTTCCGTTAAATACGACGGAAATACATATTCTGTAACTAGCATTGGAGACAAGACTTTTGATAATTGCAATAAACTTACATCGGTTACAATACCTAATTCAGTAACCAGAATTGGGGATGAGGCTTTTTCAGGTTGCAGCAAACTTACATCGGTTACAATTCCTAATTCAGTAACCAGCATTGACCATAGTGCTTTTCGGGATTGTAGAGGACTGTCATCGGTTACAATTCCTAATTCAGTGACTAACATTTGTTATGAGGCTTTTGAGGGATGCGACGGACTGTCATCGATTACAATCCCTAATTCAGTAACTAGTATTGGTCACAATGCGTTTTACAGTTGCAGCGCATTGACATCTGTTGCAATCGGTAATTCTGTTGAGTACTTCTCTAATGATGCATTTAACAATACTGCCTGGTATAACAGCCAGCCAGACGGAATTCTGTATCTGGACGGATGGTGTCTCGGCTACAAGGGAGAGAAACCTACTGGTACTTTAACTATACAGGAAGGCACAAAAGGTATAGCAGATGAGGCATTTTCGGGTTGCAGCAAACTGACTTCTGTTACAATCCCCAATTCAGTAATTAGCATTTGTAATGAGGCTTTTGCAGACTGCGGCGGACTGACATCGGTTACAATCCCAAATTCGGTAACTAGTATTGGCAATGAAACTTTTAGAGGTTGCAGTGAACTTACATCAATTACTATCCCCAATTCAGTAACTAGCATTGGTTATGATGCATTTGCAGGTTGCAGCGGATTGACATCAATAACAATCCCCAATTCAGTGAAAAGCATTGGCGGAAGTGCATTCTATGAGTGCTACGGCTTAACTTCGGCGACAATCGGTAATTCGGTGACTAGCATTGGCGATAAAACATTTTTTAGATGCTACAGGCTTGAATCGGTAACACTTGGCAATTCTATCACAAGTATTGGCATTGAAGCTTTTTATGGCTGCGGGAGCCTGACATCGATAACAATTCCCGAATCTCTTAAGGAAATTAATGCAGCGTTTTATCGTTGTGAAAATTTGAATGATGATATTGTACAAAAATTATTAAAGATAGATAGTAGGGCATTTAATGTGTGGTAATTTACATTAATATTATACTATTGCTATAATCCACTAATATTTCAAAAAACGACATCAGGCATTCAAATAAAATTCCTATCTTCGCAAGTTAATTTAAATAGGTAAACAGATGAACGAAAACAAGAAAGCCATCCTCATGATACTCGACGGATGGGGAATCGGAAAGCACGACAAGGCCGACGTAATTGACTCGGCAAACACAATAAACTATCACAATTTTCTAAAGCAATACCCTCATTCGCAGCTTCTTGCCTGCGGTGAGAATGTCGGTCTGCCCGATGGGCAGATGGGTAATTCCGAAGTAGGTCACCTCAACATTGGCGCCGGTCGCATCGTATATCAGGACTACGGCCGCATCAACAACGCAATCGCCAACGGTGACTTTTTCAAGAACGAAAAGCTCAACGAAGCCTTCGACTACGCGTTGAAGAACGGCAAGCAGGTGCATCTGCTTGGACTTGTCTCGAACGGCGGCGTACACTCATCCGACAAACACCTCGAAGCACTGATAAAGATGTCGGATATGAAAGGCTGCAAGCAGACTTTCGTCCACGCCCTCACCGACGGCCGCGACACCGACCCCAAGAGCGGAATCGGCTTCGTAAAGGGAATTGTCGATTATATGGCAGAAACAAAGTCGGCTGTAAAACTGGCATCGCTCGTTGGTCGCTACTACACAATGGACCGCGACAAGCGCTGGAACCGCATAAAGCTCGGCTACGATTTGATGGTCAGTGGCATAGGCGAAAAATCTACCGATATACTTGCCTCGATGCAAAAGTCGTACGATGAAGGCGTTACAGACGAATTCATAAAGCCGATAGTGATGGTTGACGGCAATGGCAATCCGCTCACGACAATCCAGCCCGACGATGTTGTCATCTGCTTCAACTTCCGCACCGACAGGCTTCGCCAGATAACCACCGCCCTCACCCAGCAGGAATTTCCAGAGGAAGGAATGCACACCATTCCACTAAAGTACTACACAATGACCTGCTACGACGAGAATTTCAAGGGCGTGAATGTTATCTACGGCAAGGAATATCCGCAAAATACTCTCGGCGAGATAGTTTCGCGCAACGGACTGAAGCAACTGCGTATAGCCGAAACCGAAAAGTACGCACATGTGACCTTCTTTTTCAACGGTGGTCGCGAAACCGAATTTGATGGAGAAAAGCGCATACTCATCCCCTCGCCTAAAGTTGCCACCTACGACCTGCAGCCCGAAATGAGCGCATTCATCGTCAAGGACAACCTTGTTGCCGAAATCAACAAGAACGAGCACAACCTCATTGTCGTCAACTTTGCCAACGGCGATATGGTCGGACACACAGGCGTTTACAAGGCAATCTGGGAAGCCGTTGAGGATGTTGACAAGTGCATAGGAGAAGTGGTTGCCGCCGCCCGCAACAACGGCTACGATGTTATCATCATCGCCGACCATGGCAACGCCGACAACGCTGTCAATCCCGATGGTTCGCCCAACACCGCCCATTCGCTCAACCCAGTTCCCTGCATTGCCATTTCCGACAAGGTCAAATCCATGAACAATGGCATCTTAGCCGATGTCGCCCCCACCATTCTGAAACTTATGGGCATAGAACAGCCAAAGGAAATGACGGGAAAGGCGTTGTATTAAGATAGGGAAATTCTTAGATAATAGAATTTTTGCGACAGTGTCGCAAACATTGACAACTCTCTGCAGCTAGGATATATAATAGATTAGGCAATGGCAGACAAATACCTTGGCATATACCGCTCAGAAACAAGGCGTGTAGATTGGCACGGATACAATGGCGGTGAATATTTCGTTACGATATGCACCAAGGACAGAGTGCACTATTTTGGAGAAATTGCCAATGGAAAAATGCAACTATCCGCAATCGGACAATACACCCATGAACAATTTATGAATGTGGCAACACATTACCCCTATGCCCAAATCCCCTTGTGGATTGTGATGCCAGACCATATTCATGCAATTGTAATCATTGATGGAAAGGCAATTAAATATGATACAGATTCTCCTGCTGCAAATAGTACCGATGCGATTAATCGCATCGCCACAAATCCAGCAGCAGCCACAAATCCAGCAGCAGCCACAAATCCAGCAGCAGCCACAAATTCAGCAGCCACAGCAGGAGGCATCACAGGCATACACAACCCAATGATTTCGAAATGCTTAGGAACAATTATTAGAGGCACTAAGGCAAGGATTAGCCATTGGGCACACCAAAACAATCTTTCATTTGGCTGGCAATCAAATTATCACGAGCACATTATTCGCGACCAGAATGAAATGAACCGCATTGCAAACTACATATATGAAAATCCACAAAAATGGATTGAAAAATTTGCAATAGGCCGCAATAAAAACTCATATTGACAAAATCTACTATTAAAAATATTCCACAATATATCGCTTGTAGCAAATTGCTCAAATCTTTCTAATTCTTCAAAAATCTTGTTTTCGTGCAACAATTTTTTATAACTAACAAACAATCAGAATTTTGCACGAATATTACAAAATACATATTTCAAAATACATTGATCACCAAAATTGCCTATATCTAAATCTTTATGAAGGGGAGCGACTATTCGTATTATTATGAACAATAGGAATAAAAAATTGGGGGATGGTTCTTGCCATTCCCCATTTATATCAACATTGTTGTTTTTTAGTCGCTTCGCGAGAACGACGAAACCCTCAAAGAAGTTAAATTCAACAAATTAAAACAAATCTTATTTGCTTGATTTGAATCCTATTTGTTAAATTTCTGCCGTCAGGCACTACTACTCTTTTACGAATTTCCGCACACTGAGCGTAGCCGAAGCCGTGCTTATCCTTAAGATAAAAACACATGCATTCAAATCTTCCACATTGCAAACAAAAAGGACGGCATTGTACCGTCCTTAATTTTTATTTTCAGTCTCCTACGGAGAGAATTGCTTTGCAATCAACGCAGTTAAATTTTACAAATCTAACCAAATTTCCCAAATCCTATTTGTTTGATTTGAAACATATTTGTACAATTTCTGCTCGTAGAGCACTCTATTCTTTTACAAATTTCCGCACACTGAGCGTAGTCGAAGTATCGGATTTTGCCGTGCGGATGCGTACCACATACACCCCACTTGTAAAATCTTCAACATTGCAAACCGCATTGTCGGCATTAACTTCCACGCGCTTTACAACTTGTCCCAAAGCATTTACAATTTCTATTTCAGAAATTTGCTCTGATGATGTGATGTTGAGTATGTCATTTGCTGGATTCGGGAAAATGCTTATCTGCATTTCTGCCTCCGAAATTCCTGTAATGACATTCAAATGCAAGGTGACAATTGAATCACAACCGTTGGCAGCAGTGAATACCTGAGTGTAGTCGCCAGTTTCGGTAAATGTTTCACCATTCCATACGAAGGATTCATTTGCAGATGTGTCAAACTCGTAGGTTACAGACTCGTTAATTGTAAGGTGCAATGTAACAATGCTGTCACAACCATTGGCAGCAGTAAATGAGCCAGTATAGGTGCCACTTTCGGTATATGTTGTTCCATTCCATACATATAAATTGCAAGCCTCGGCTTCGACAAGCCCTGCAACGGGCTGGTTGATTGTCAGATGCAAGGTCACAACAGAATCGCAACCGCTAGCCAATATGTAAGTCCGTTCGTAATCACCGCTTTCGGTATAAGTTTCTCCGTTCCATTCGTAGGATTCACAAGCAGAAACAGTGATGTCAGCTATGGTCGAATGATTTATTGTCAAATGCAATGTAACTACCGAATCGCAACCATTGGCAGCTGTGAAAGTCTGCTGATAATTGCCACTTGCCGTATATGTTTCCCCGTTCCACTCGTAGGATTCGCAGGACGTGACTTCGACAAGCTCAGTCAGCGGTTGATTTATAGTAAGGTGCAAGGTAACAATGCTGTCGCAACCGTCATCGGAAGAAATTGTCTGCACATAATTTCCTGATTCATTGTATGTGTGATTGTTCCATACATAGCTGCCGCACGAAACTGCGCTAAATTCGCGACGCGGCGATTCATTTATTGTCAGCTGCAAGGTAACAACCGAATCGCAACCGTTTGCTGCGGTGAAAGTACGCGTATAACTACCACTCTCGGTATAGGTCGTACCGTGCCATACGTATGAATTGCAAGCCTCGGCTTCGACAAGCTCTGTCACAGGCTGGTTTATAGTAAGATGCAAAGTAACAATGCTGTCGCAACCATTTGATGCTGCTATATTCTGTACATAGTCGCCACTTTCGTCGTATGTCACGCCGTTCCAGATGTAACTGCCGCAAGCAATGTGCGAAAATTCTCGCTCCGACGACTGGTTGATTGTCAAATGCAAGGTAAGTATGCTGTCGCAACCGTTTGTCAGATGCTTTGTATAGTTGTAGTCGCCCGATTCGGTGTAGGTTGTACCACGCCAAATGTACGAACCGCAAGCCTCAACAGTTGTTTCGCCAGTAAGTTCACAAGATTGAGTATCAAAACTCCACACCTGCGACCAAACCGAATTTCCACTTGCATTGTAGCCCTGAACGCGCCAGTAGTAAGTTGTGCCATAATTCAGATAGCAAGTGGCAGTTGTATTGGCAGTGGTTCCACTACGGTATATTGTTGCAAAAGTGTTGTCGGTTGATACCTGATAGCGGTAGCCTGTTACATTGTCCAGCGTATTCCATACCAATTCGACGCCAGATGGCTGTATTTCATTGCTGCCATTTTCCGGACTAACAAGCGTAGGCGCAGTTGTAAGCTGGTAGGCTGTTGTGAAATTCCATACGCTCGACCAACCTGATGTATCAACAGCATTTGCCGCACATACTCGCCAATAATAAGTTGTTCCATAGAGCATATTCGTTATGCTTGTGCTTTTGTAAGTGTCGGTATTTGTCGTTGATGACGAAACGCTTAAATTACGCAATAGTTCCGAATTAAAGTTTGTTGTCGTATCAACCTGAACTATGTACGATGAAGAGCCCCTTGAGTTTTTCCAATACAATGTACGCGAAGAAACTGCCAAGCCTGTACTATTATTTGATGGAGAATCCAATACAACCCAGTCGACAGTATGGAATTGCCAAGTATCAGACCAGCCCGATGTGTCAGCATTGTTTATAGCACAAACTCGCCAATAGTACATTGTACCATAACGCATATCGGAAACATATTTGTATATGTATGTATCGGTGTTGGTGGTTGATGAAGAAACATCTATGCTCTGCAACAATCCGGAATCAAAACTCGGAACTGTATCTAGCTGAAGAATATATGCTTTTGAACCTTTTGAATTCTTCCATTCCAGTTCCTGACGGGTATAATAGCCGACAGTATAACTTGTGTCGTTAGGTAAATAATATAGCGCAACCCAATCGGTAGTATGGAATCGCCATGTTGCAGACCAGCCCGATGTGTCAACAGCATTTGCCGAACACACGCGCCAATAATACATTGTACCATAACGCATATCGGAAACATATTTGTATATGTATGTATCGGTGTTTGAATTAGTGTTTGTCTTAGTATAGGTCTGTAGCAGTCCCGAACTGAAAGTCGGTGTAGTATCAAGCTGTAAGATGTACAAGGTCGATCCCAGGGAATTCTGCCATTCAAATTCTTGCCGTGTATAATAAGTGCCATTTGCACTAGTATCACTTGGGAATGTCAGCACAACATCATCCATAGTATGGAACTGCCAAGTCTCAGACCAGTCGGTTGTATCGACAGAACTTATTGCACAAACTCTCCAATAGTACATTGTTCCATAATATAAATCGTACACACACTTTTCATAGTACGAATCTGTATTTGTATTTGATGTTGACACACTTATATTACGCAATACACTTGAACTGAAATCGGAAGTTGTATCAAGCTGGATTAGGTATTCCGAAGAGCCTGGCAATGTATTCCAGCGTAAATATTGCCGTGAATAAAACCTGCCTGTCGGACTCGGATTGTTGCTTGGGGAACTTAAAGTAACCGTTCCAGCAGTTGTGAAATTCCACACTTCGGAATAGCTTGATGTGTCGCTGTCGTTGCTGTTGGTTGCCTTTACGCGCCAATAGTACTTTGTGTTGTATAGCAATCCATTTACATAGACAGATGTCGATGATGTTGTAAACGAACTAAACTTAGGAGAAGAAAACGAAGGCACTGTATCCCACTCAAGGATATAACTACCAACGCCTGTTATTGAATTCCAAGAAACCGTAGGTCTGACCATAGTCGTATAAACCATACCATTACTTGGAGAGCTCAAAATTGGAGCCGAGCAAGTTGTAAAGTTCCTCACTTCGGAATAGCTGGAAGTGTCGCTGTCGTTGCTATTGGTTGCCTTTACGCGCCAATAGTACTTTGTGCCGTATCGCAATCCATTAATATTGACAGATGTTGAAGATGTTGTAAAGGAACTGAATATCGGCGATGAAAATGACGACACAGTATCCCACTCAAGGATATAACTTCCAACGCCTGTGATTGTATTCCACGAAACTGTAGGCCTTACTACTGAGGTATAAACCATATCATTATTGGGAGAACTCAAAATTGGAGCCGAGCAGGTTGTAAAATTCCTAACTTCGGAATAGCTTGATGTGTCGCTGTCGTCGCTATTGGTTGCCTTTACTCGCCAATAATACGTTGTGCCATATTGCAATGCATTTATACTGACAGATGTTGATGTTGTTGTAAATGAACTAAACTTCGGCGACGAAAATGATGATACAGTGTCCCATTCAAGGATATAACTTCCAACGCCAGTGATTGCATTCCAATAAAGTGTCGGTTTAACTACCGATGTGTAAATCATACCATCATTGGGAGAAGATAATGTTGGACCTGAGCATGTCGTAAAATTCCGTACCGCAGAATAGTCTGAGGTGTCATTTGCACTTTCATTTACGGCACGAACTCTCCAGTAATATGTTGTTCCGTACGACAAGGCTGTTAAATTGACATAAGTATATGTTGTTGAAAATGTACGGAACCTTGGGGATGAAAACGAAGATTCGGTATCCCAATCCAATATGTATTTATTCGCTCCAGACACGGAATTCCATGATACTGTCGGTTTTACCGATGCTGAATAAACTGTACCGTCATTGGGAGACGATAGTGTAGGTGCGTTTAATGCCATTGAATTCATTGCAAACAACAATAGCAACACACTGAAAATCAAAGACCTTTTCATATACATATAAATTACACAAACAATCAAAAATACAAAGGTAATATAAATTCCTGATAGGGAAAGTTTTTGTTTTAGAGGAATTATTTCAATTTGCTTTTAACGTAAGACTTTTCAACTTCTGTTCCTTGCATTTCACAAGCATCATGCAGTTTCTATTTATCAAAACCATCGGTATAATTAAAAAAAAACAATATATAGAAATCTCCATAAAAACTATCTATCTTTCGTATTACCAAAGATTTCCTCTGTATATCAAAAATTTTATGAGCATAAAAATATTATCTTTGCACTATATTTATTGACCTAGTTACATAATGTCTAATATATTAGAACAATGAATATTAACAGACATCCTCTATATATATTTATGGACACTGAGGAAAAAATCTTCAGTTCCACTGCGACATTGCCAATGCTAGCAGAAAACAAATCAACTGATTACAAAACATATAAGCAAACAAAAATTTTTAGTTTACTTCTAACTGCTTTGCTATTAATCTGTTGCTGTTTTGAAAGTTTGGAACTGAAGGCGCAGGAAAATCAAGAAATTGTGTGGGCAGGAAATGGACAAGTCGCTTTGGGGAAATATTATGACATGTGCGGTCATGTAGGTACGAAAGACCAGATTTTAGCACAAAATTGTTGCTTGTGCTCAAAATCATATACAGTGATTGACAATAATAGTTTGGCACAATCAGGTGGCGACAGGGGCGGATGGCTAACATTTAAGGCACCAAGCAGTTGCAAAATACGAGTTTCTATAAATAGCTGCAGTTTTGCAAGTAGAGGAGGTCAAGAGGACAAAATTTATATTAGCCAAAGTTCATCTGGTAGTACAGGAACATCAACATCAGGAAGTTGGAGAACTTGGACAAATAACACAAACACTCAAAATCCATTTACCACAAATGCAGGATATTATTTAACAATATATTTTTCAGATGAAGCTGGAACCTCTGCTGGAGGCTCAACTTTTAGCATCAATGTAGAATGTGTAAATTGTCCGCCGCCTCGGTCGGCATCAATCAGCGGATGCCCCGACACAGATGTCGTATCTGGAAGCACAGTTAACCTTACCGGTTCGGTAACAGCAGGCAGTGGAGACGTAACTTGGAGCAGCAGCGACAACGACATTGCAACGGTAAACGAATCTGGCGAAGTAACAGCCCTTGCTCCTGGTGTTGCAACTATTACCTACACCGTTTCTGCTGACGGTACGTATTGCGATGTGTCCGAGTCATGCGACATTACTGTAGTTTGCGACGACAGCAAGACCTTTGGCTTTTCTTCGTCGGGCGGAAATGTCAGGATTGACGGCTCGGTAAATATAAGTGGTTTGCTTTCCAATAATACAGGGCAGACGGTATCATGGTCAAGCAGCGACGAATCTGTTGCAACGGTTAGCTCATCTGGCGTAGTTGCTGGAATATCGGAAGGTACGGCAACTATTACGGCTGAAGTCGATGAATATACCGACGGAGGTGTAACATATTGTGCAAAGTCGGCAACATACGCAGTAACAGCCAACGATGGTTGTGCAATAATTGGAGACGGAAGCTATTACACGACAAGCGGCATATATGGTGGAATATATACCCGTACAAATGCTTTTTCATATACGCAGCAATTATATACGGCAAGCGAACTGAATGCTCATGGTGCAAGTGCAGGCAAAATTAGCAATATAGCATTGCATTATAGAGACAATACAAACAAGACATATACTTTTGAGATATATCTTGGTGAATCAAACGCTACTGCAGTGCCAAATTTGTGGATAACTAATGCGAACCTGACACTTGTGTATTCCGGAACCAAAACATTTACTTCTGCAAATGGCGGATGGAATGACATTGACATTAGCAGTGCAAACTGGCAGTGGGATGGAACAAGCAACGTAGTGGTAGCGATAAGAAGAACTCAAAAAAACGCAAGCAATGATCAAGCTAATTTCTACCACAACAGATTGTCTTCACCATATCGGGCAGCATATTACAATAGCAATAATGCAATATCACTTAATGCCAATAAAATACCTGGAGCTTCCGGTTCACAAACAAATCAGCGACCTGATATTAGATTCTGCACAACAGATGTCTCCACGCTGCCAATACGCCTCTCATCATTCAAAGCTAATTGCGATGGAACAAAGGCAAATATAGAATGGGAAACGGCAACCGAACATAACAACTACTACTTCATACTCGAACGCTCTGACAACGCAACATATTTCAGCGAGATTGCCCGTGTGTCTGGTGCAGGAAATAGTATAGAAGCACAAAAATATTCATATACGGATTATAACGCAGAGTATGGAGACGTTTATTATCGGTTGTGGCAGGTGGATTACGATGGAACACGCACTGCATCTGAGATAATACATGCAAGATGTACCGATGATATTTGCGAACAGCCCGACATCTTCGTCTATCCGAATCCGTTTAGCGATGAACTTTCGCTTGTGTTGCAAAATTTTGGCAATCATTCTGTTTTGGTGGAAGTTTACGATATGTTAGGCAAGCTGATTTTGTATGAAAGCCATGAAACTAGTAATGGCAAAAATGAAATTATTTTGCGGCTTGGCGATTTGCAGCCATCAGCATATTGCATAAGAGTTAGCTCCGACAACATTGTCCTGAACAAGCAGGTTTTAAAACACTAAACGGCTCAACTGCATTTCATTATAGAACTTGCTTGTTGAATCTGCAATCTGTAAAGATTTTTTTGCATATTACCTTGATGTTAGTTTTTTTTCTAACTTTGTCGCAGAATAATTATTCTAATGGCAAACCGTTTTAGTATCATACCGCTCTGCATTATGGCAGCAATCACATTCGTTTCCTGCCACAAGGAAAACGAAATTCCTGCCGACATAGAATTTGCAGCCGACAAGCAATATTTTCCTTTGGAAACCGACAAGGCTTTGATATACAAAGTAACAGAAATCACAATCGACAAGCCTAGCGACTACTACGATACGGCTGTCTACTATTTGCGTGAGCGTACCGACATTCCATTCGTCGACAACGAAGGCGACACCGCCTACCGAATCGAAAGGTTTAAGTCACAAAGCCTAAACAACTGGACAATAAGCGATGTATGGGAGTCGAAATTAACGACCTACACGGCTGAAAAAGTCGAAGAAAACCAAAGGTTTATAAAGATTAAATTTCCACTCTCAATTGGAAAATACTGGAACGGCAACCTGAAAAACGAACTCGATGACAAGGACTGTACAATAACCTCGTTGTCTGCAACTTATAACAACGAAAACATACATCTCGATTCTTGCCTTTCGATTACACGCGACAGTATTGTTACACATATCAGCAAACTATACGATGTGGAAATTTATGCACGGAACATCGGACTGGTCTACAAGGAAATAACAGACATAAACTCACAAGAAGTAATATATGGTGTGCCGATTGAAAACCGAATACACCGAGGAACAATCTACCGTCAAGAACTTATTGCAATTGAATGATTATGAAGAAAATAGTTTTACTTGCAACAATATGCACAATTTGTGCTAACGTATTTTCACAGATAGGTCCAAACCTATACTTTATTGAATTCACCGACAAGAACAACACCCCCTACTCGCTCGACAATCCGCGTGAATATCTGAGCGAAAGAGCATTAACACGTCGTAATGTACAGAATATTGCAATAGATTCGCTTGACTTGCCTGTAAATCCATCTTACATTGAGGGACTTAAAAGTCTTGGTCTTGAAATATACAATGTTACAAAATGGTTCAACGGAGCGGTTGTCCGCACCGACAACTACAACCTTGTTTTACAGGCGCGTAACCTTCCGTACGTAAAGGAAAAATCAAGGTTTGAAATTGACACAATAGAATCAGGCACAAAAGTTGGCAAGAAAAGATCTGCAACACAAAGCTTTTCCGCGACAAGCGTCGCAGCCAACTCGGAAACAAATTCAGAATACGGAGCATCGTACGAACAGATTGCGCTTCACAACGGGCACAAACTTCATGCTGAAGGATATAAGGGCGAAGGAATGTTGATTGCAATCACCGATGGCGGGTTTATCAATGTCGACAAGATGGAATGTTTTGAGCATCTGAGAAATTCGGGAAGAATAGTTGCTACTCGCGACTTTGCATTCGACAATTCTTCGGTATATGGGCACGACGATCACGGCACAATGGTGCTATCGGTAATGGCAGGCTACATACCAGGCGAATATATTGGTGCAGCTCCCGAAGCAGACTACATCCTCATCATAAGCGAAAATGGTGAATATGAGGAAATTGTAGAGGAATTCAACTGGGTTTCGGCTATAGAATACGCTGACAGCATAGGTGTTGACCTCGCAAATGTTTCGCTTGGGTATTCAAATTTCGACAGCGAACGCTATAATCATTATCGCAAAAGTTTGGACGGACACACAAATCCCAGTAGCATTGGAGCTTCAATAGCAACCAGCAGAGGAATGATAATTGTAACATCGGCTGGAAATAGCGGCGACATTAAGGACGAGGAATGGATTGGCGCACCCGCAGATTCATACGACATAATTGCCGTTGGATCAATAAATTTAAACGAAAACTATACGTATTTCAGCTCAATAGGTTTTGTCGAGAAAAACAGGATAAAGCCTGACATAACTTCCATCGGAGAAAGAACTAGCCTCATTGACACAAACAATACTATAGTTAAACAATATGGAACATCGTTTTCATCGCCTCTAATGGCAGGACTTATTGCATGTTTCTGGCAAAAATTCCGCGACAAAACAAGCTATGAAATCCGTCAAACACTATTCTCGTCAGCCCGCGCAACAAATCCCACTTACAGCTCTGACCCAGCCATAAAACATGGGACACCAAATATTTATACAGGACGTGGAATTGTTGATTTCGATGCAGCATCAAAACTGATGGCAGAAAACAACTCATCATACAGAATAGCGCTATCTCCAAACCCGACTTCAGACTTTATTATAGTAAGCATCGATTCTGATAAAAAGGCTAAACTTAGCATTTTCTCAAGCGACGGGAAACATCTTGACAGCAAAGAAAATATCATCCGCGAAACAAAATACAATTTCAGAAAATACCCAAAGGGAAAATATATTGTCAAAATCAGCATCGACAACAATGTTGTATTCTCTCAAGCTGTATTTAAACAATAACCAGAGTCAGTGTAACACAAAAGCAATCAACAACTTATCAAAATATAAGAATGAAAAAATTATTTTTTACTACTATATTTATTGCTACTTGTCTAATTACGATGGCACAGATAGGTCCCAACCTATACTTTATAGAATTCACCGACAAGAACAGTACCCCCTACTCGCTCGACAATCCGCAGGAATACCTAAGCGAAAGAGCTTTGAACCGCCGAAACGCACAGGGAATACCTATCGACTCGCTCGACTTGCCCGTAAATCCGTCGTACATTGAGGGACTTGAAAATATTGGTCTCGAAATACATAATATCACCAAGTGGCTCAACGGAGCAGTAGTCCGCACCTACAACTACAACCTTGTTTTACAGGCGCGTAACCTTCCGTACGTAAAGGAAACATCAAGGTTTGAAATTGACACCGTGGAAACAGCCAAGAAAGTCAACAAAGCAATGACAGTAACAGGAAACAGCCCAAGCACAAACGTTCTCACACCGAAATTCACCGATTCGGAATATGGCTTTTCGTTTCCACAGATTGCACTTCACAACGGACATATACTTCATTCAGAAGGCTATAAGGGCGAAGGTATGTTGATAGCTGTAACCGACGGCGGATTCACAAATGCAGACAGGATGAGAAGCCTTGAATACCTGCGCAACTCGGGCAGAATTGTCGCCACCCGCGACTTTGCCTACGATGGCACAACGGTTTACGACCACCACGAACACGGTTCGATGGTGCTGTCGATAATGGCAGGTTATCTTCCTGGCGAATACATTGGTTGCGCACCCGAAGCGTCATATTTGCTCATAACAAGCGAAAGCAACGACTACGAGGAAATTGTAGAGGAATTCAACTGGGTTTCGGCAATAGAATACGCCGACAGCATGGGCGCAGATCTAGCAAATGTTTCACTAGGTTATGTCGATTTCGAATCGCAGAGATATAACCATTCCGCCGAGGATATGGATGGGCACACAAATCCGAGCAGCATTGCCGCAACTATCGCAGCAAGCAGAGGAATGATGATTGTAGTTGCCGCAGGCAATAGCGGACAGGATGAGAATGGTCATGTATGGATAGGTGCACCTTCAGACGCATACAACATCGTAACAGTTGGCGCAATCGATGTTAATCAGAACAGCGCACCATTCTCATCTCACGGATTTGTTGATGAAAACCGCATTAAACCCGACATTGTTTCGGTTGGATGGGATGCATACGCCGACTACATAAACGACTCAATAGCAACTGGTTCGGGAACTTCATTCGCCACACCGCTTAGCACCGGACTTATCGCATGCTTCTGGCAGAAATTTCACGAAAAAAGCAGCGCCGAAATTCGCGAAGCACTATTTTCGGCAGCACGACCAACCATTCCTACATGGGAAGAAGACCCTACCCCACAACTTGGAACTCCTAACATATTGACAGGTCGTGGATACGTAGACTTCAGCCTCGCATCGGAAAATTTAACTGGAACAAAAAATCTGGCAAACGACTGCAATATAAGCATCTACCCTAACCCAACATCAAACGAGATAACTATTCGCCTCGACAACATGCAGAATGCCGAACTCAACATCTTCTCAATTGATGGTCGTTTGCTCGACTACCGCAAAAATGTTGGCAAGGAACTAAAATACGACCTAAGCCGCTACGCCAAAGGCGAATACATCATCAGCATATCGGTTGGCAACAAGGTTGTTGCAGCGCAAACCATAATAAAGCAATGAGCGAGGAACCACGCACATACACACTCGCTGAACTCCAGCAGGAAATAAAGGAAAGCCTGTCGGAAAGTTTTCCATTTGCTGTTTGGATCGTAGCCGAAATCAACACGCTCACACGCCACCGCAGCGGACACTGCTACATGGAACTTGTGCAAAAGTCAAAGACTTCCAACAGCATAATCGCACAGGCACGAGCAACTATCTGGGCAAACAAGTTCAGCTTCATATCTGCATACTTTGAAAGCGAAACCGACAGAGAACTCGCTGAAGGCATGAACGTGATGCTACAGGTTGCAATAACCTACCACGAAGTTTATGGCATGTCACTCAATGTTTTGGGCATAAACCCCACCTACACTATCGGCGATGTTGAACGCGCCAAGAAAGAAATCATCGACAGGCTGATAAACGAAGGCGTCTTCGACATGAACAAAAAGCAAGAACTTCCTTGTATCATTCAGAACATTGCAGTAATTTCATCGAGCACGGCTGCTGGATATGGCGACTTTGTCAACCATCTGGAAACCAACATGTACGGATACCATATAAATGTAACTTTGTACGAAGCTGCAATGCAAGGCGAAGCAACGGAACAATCTGTCATCGCCGCCCTCAACCGCATTGGCGATGAATACGAAAACTACGATGCTGTTGCAATAATTAGAGGCGGAGGCTCAAAGAACGACCTTTCGTGGTTCGACAACTACAACATCGCCTACATGGTCACGCAGGTTCCTCTTCCAGTGATTTCGGGCATAGGCCACGAACGCGACGATTCCATTGTCGATATGGTTGCCCACACCCGTATGAAAACACCGACAGCAGTCGCCAACTTCATAATCGACTACAACTCAAAGTTCGAGGAACAGGTAGACTCCACTTCATCCGAAATTTTCAGCATTGCAAAGGATTTCCTTATGAGCAGCGAAATGTACCTCAACAACATGACAATGAGCATAATGAAGGTGCGCTCTCGTCTTTCGAAGGACACCGAACGCTGCGACAGGATAATGTCTGAAATTCGCAACACATTGAATGTACGAATCAAGGAAGAGGAAATGAATCTTAACATGATTGCCAAGAAAATAGAAACCACACCCAAGCACATCATTTCCGAACAAGAAGTTCATGTTAATGGCATAAAGGAACTTATGGTTCGTACCACCAAGCATAGCATTGAGAAGGCAAACGAAAAGCTCAGTTTTCTTGAGCATCGCCTTACCCTTAACGACCCGCGCACAATTCTAAAACGTGGCTATTCCATCACTCGCATCAACGGCAAGGTTGTAAGCAACGAACTCGAAGCCAATGCTGGCGATATTATGGAGACATTGCTGTACGACGGAACAATAACGAGTATTGTAAAGAAATAAGGTAATTTATTTCATACAATCGGCATTACATTCTGCAACACCTTTCAGAGCGCACCTCTCCAGCTCGTTGCAACAATCAGCTTAAGGTTGTTCTGTTTGCGCATTACAAATGATGATATTCTGTTCTTTCGGATTGTAAATTCGAAAGAACAGAATATTGCACCTTGTTTTTTATCGAATGTCGTATGCTGCTCGGAAAGGCAACCATTTGGTTTCGATACCAACGCCTCTGGTAAGTGTAACTTCGATAACACCGCCGTAGTTCTTCTCGCTAGGGTTAGCCTTTGTCTCATATATGCCACGTCCTTCATCGTCGAGAGGAAGCTCTTTGTACTCTTTACCTGCTACTTTCTTGTATGTAACAGTACCACCAGCGTTTACTGTTGAATCATAGAAAGGTGCAGTAGTGGTTAACCAAACTTTTGGTCTCATGGTAGTATCACGAGCTCCGACAAATACAAGTGACTTATAGTCGTCGCCTGGCATAAGGATAGTTTTTTCTGCACTTACCAAACCTGTAAGTTCCGAAAATTTTATATCCAATCCGTCTGCATTTCCTATCATTCCATTCAAAACTTCTGCTTCTACATTTCTAATGTCCGACTGAACTTTAGAGAGCAGAACAATTGTTCCGATGAGAGGCATTTGTTTTACAAGACCTTGGTTCCAAGACAGTTTAGCATCTCCATCAACTTTGCCTTTCATTTTGTATACACCGTTTCTCTGAAATTTATAAGGATCAAGCCCCAGGGCTGCAAACGTTCTCTTGAAGAAAGCGCTGTTTTTGTCGATTTCGCTGTTCGGGTCAAAAGGATCTTTCTTGAAAACACTCATATTTAGAACGAATCTGCTAAAATTCTCCATCATCTTTTCAAGTTCTTCACCCATCGTTCCTCCTGCTTCTGGATCCATTACTGCCGGAGCTGCTTTGAAGTCATCCATTTTCTTAATGATACAAGTATCGTTTTCTAGGTTAGAATCGTCAATAGTTTCGTCACTTGCTTTCAAACATTTTACTTTAATAAGTCTGATGTAGTTGAATAAAATGTCACATTCGTGTTGGAATTTATGAGCTTCTTCTGCAAGTTTCCAATATTTTGCAGGATTTTCTGCTGCTTGCGCATCAATTTTAGCGTAATATTTTCTCGTTTTGATAGAGAAATTCTCAGTAGTCTGTTGAATAGCTGCGTTTGCCTCAATTAACGCGTACGTCATTTCGCCTGTATTCTCTTCTCCACCTTCTGTATTTTTCCCACATGAAAAACACATTATACATATAGCTGCTACGGCTATAATTAATCCTGCTAATCTAAAAATTCTTACCATATTACTTTAAATTTAATTGTTAATAAATATTTTGCAAAGATAAATTCCTAATAAAAACTTAGGTCTTTTAAGTTATACACAAATAGTTCAAGCTGTGTCAAGTTATTTTTGTTGCATCAAGAGCCATCAGCAGATGGTTTAATAAGTTATTTTTTGTACCCGACAGCACCCAACAGGTAGTTATACAAAAAGAAGCGTGGCACTGATATACCACTTCTTTAAATGGAGGTCCTGAGATTACCCTTGAATGAAGAATGGAGTAAAACAGCCCACGCTATACGCGAGCCTCTTACGCCCTCTTGCATTCAATTAGAAATTTCTCAGGTTTCCATTTACAAGACGAGCATAACGCTTCGTTAATCAATATGTACAGCTTGGTTCATCGCCAAACCGAGGACAAAAATAGAAAAAGGTAATGGAACGGCAAAATTTATTTTGCGTAATTATTTACAATTGTAGCGGTG
>Ga0310696_10000972_pt1 | contig 42186 bp, 26 predicted proteins | sample AusTroGonzalo_MG_4_FD_203885 | JGI IMG/M metagenome (GOLD analysis project Ga0310696, IMG submission 203885) | Bovine rumen microbial communities from tropical cattle in Woodstock, Queensland, Australia - Gonzalo_02 (v2) (version 2) | ecosystem: Host-associated > Mammals > Digestive system >... | reverse complement strand
TATGCGAGTGGCCACTCATTGCACGTGCGAGTCACACTTAACTTCGCGGTAATACATTAATTGTTGCGCCTTTCCTTTTCGAAAGACGGTGCAAAGGTACAACAAAAAAATGAGACCCGCAAATTGGGGTCTCAGATAGGTACACAATGGTACAATATTGGTACAAATGGTACAGATTTAGGCAGTTTGTACCCACGTCAGCAGGTACAAAAAGATACACTTTTAAGCAACTTTACCTATTGCGCGCTTTAGCAAAATCTTGCCTTGTGAATACATATTTCGGTGCTGCGAACGGATTAAGGATTTCGGCTTTCTGTGCATCGGTGAGTTGGCGGATGCGGATGTATCCGCAGGCATCCAGGGTCATGATGTTCCGGCAAGCATCGGCCTTGCTTTTGGCATTCTCAATAGCCTCTCTCAGGTTCTTCGCGCAAATATCTGCGGGGTACTTGTCCGTACCGAAGAACGAGGTGTCGGCTGCGGGTTCATCTGCCGTTTCGATAATTGTTTCTGCATCGTTGGCTGCGTTCTCCACGCGCACCTCGCCCGAAGGATACACATTGTCGGCGTGCTGGATCAGTGTCCCGCCGCTCATGTTGATGGTCATGTTCTCCACATTATAACCTATATGCTTCACTTGTGCTTCCATAAGTTCGTTGTTTTGTTGTTTGAGTTGTTGTAATTCTTCTTGTTGCTGTTGTATTTGTTCTTGTTGTTGTCGGATGGTGGTTGTCATTGCTCCGACATCGATCAGGAAATCTTCCTCGTGGAAGTACAGTTCTGACTGTTCGATGAACTGCTCGTAGAAGCTGAGTCCTTCGTAGAAGTCGTCGGAGCGCTCATCGAGCATCGCACTGCGCAGTTTGCGTGCACGCACGCCGTCTGTGCGCGTTACCATAGCTATAAGCACGATCATACTGAGCATGGACAGTTGCCTATCTTGATTCATCAGGTCTAAGGCCATCACGTCGTAGGTCGGTTGGTCTACCCGGTCGGGATGCATCAGCATGTGTGCGATGAGTTGATGCGCGGTATTCATCACCTTCAGAACAGGGATATAGAAGCAGTTGCCCATGTTGCCCATATGCTGTTGCAAGGCATGTAACCCACTGATGAACAGGGCATCAGCGGGGAAGTCATGGCACAGAGCAGCTTCTGTTCTGCGTGCCTCGAAATATGTGGCTCGCGTTAACATAAAATCGACTGCAAAGTTACTGCTTTTTTTTGACATTTGCAAGTTTTTTTGAAAAAATTTTGCATTTTGTGCTTGCAGCCCTTGTAAATACAAGGATTGCGAGCTCCTCAACATGCCCATTTTTTGCCCACTAAAAAAATTTTGCATTTTTTTGCCAAAAAATTTGCATATTTCATTTTTTTTTCGTAAATTCGGCACGCCCCTTCCCTTCGGGCGGGTTCCCTCCGAAATTACAGCAAGGCAATGCAGGACATTTAGGCAATCGTTTTGCGTAGAAAAATTAAAGCTACGCTTTTCCTTTTTGTGCCATCGCTCCCGTCCTTGTGCGAGCACAAACGGCAGCACTGTCACAAAAAATGCATAAATATGCAATTTTTCTTCGCAAAAATTTGCAAATGTCATTTTTTTTTCGTAACTTTGTAGCGGATTTTGTATTGTGTGAAAAACTGAAGACTGACGAGACCGTGAAAGCATATATTTTACAAAGGTATTACCATTAAATATTCACATTATGAAGAAATTTTTTACATTTCTATGTGCGGCGCTCATGAGCGTTAGCATGTTTGGTGTCACTGTTACGCAGGACATCACGATGGATCCTGCTGACTGGGGATGGGGTTACAACTGCCAGGTCGTTAACGAAGGCGACTTGCTGAAGGCAACCCTTACAGGTGGATGGGGAGCCATAGTGACCAGATGGGAGCCTACGATCGATCTCTCCGACTGGGACAAGATCGTTATTGTGGTAGATTATATGTCCGATTGCGAAGGTCAGTGGTGGAAGCTCAAAGCGTATCTGCGTGATCTGGCTCACATGGATAGCGAAAACGGTCAGATGGAAGGTATGCTCGATGTGGAAACACCGGATGACGCTCAAAACTTTCTGATTATCGACCTCAAGCAACAGGGGAGTTCTGTCGACCTGACCAGTGTTGGTGTATTGGGTATCCAATGCGAGCCGAACGGTGCTGTATTCAAGATCAGCCGCGTTTTTCTGGAGAAAAAGGAAAAACCTGAGACTGCTCCGGCAGCTCCGACCCATGATGAGGCTGACGTGCTGGCATTGTACTGCAACCATTACACCAATAACAACCTCTATTTCGAGGCACAGAATTGGAATACTACATGGCAAACACTTACCATTGACGGAACCGCCATTGTGTATACCCCGAGTATGTCGTGGGATGCCATGACGAACTGGGGCTCAAATCACTACGATGTAAGCGCCTATGAAAAACTGCACGCCGACATATGGGTTCCCGCTGATGCAAGAATCAAGCTCACGTTTGAGGCGCTTGGTATCAATGATGGTGGTAGCGGCTGGAAGAACGGCGCATCGTTTGATCTGGTAGCCAACCAGTGGAACAGCCTGGATATCGACCTGTTAGACGCTCCGTATAGCTCGTACGACTTCACTGACGTGCGTTATTTGATTCTGGAAGAACTCGTTCAGCCTGACGGTTCGTCGGCAGATGGTACACCGCTGGCTATCGCCAATGTATATTTCTGGGGAAAAGCTGAAGAGGTTGTACGCGAAAAGACTAAATTAGGCGTTAACTTCCCGACCGAGAATAGACCTGCAGACAACAGCATCGAAATGGCAGGAACGTTCAGAGAGGGTACGATGTGGATGGAGAGAATAGATATCGGTTGGTTCCTGAGCTATGACTTCGTTCATGCTGCTGAGAACGAGACTTTCAAGTTCCGTGACACAGCAAATCCGAATATGGTACTTTGCACGTATAATGCTGCAAGCGATTCATGGGTACAAGCTATCTTCAAGTTCGGTGATTGGTGGACTGATGATATGTGGAGGGGCGAATATTGCAAGTTGATTGAAATTGATCTGAACGACGCTTCCCGATACGCTTGGATGGAAGGTATGCCCGAACCGGAACCTGCCGATGAGATGGGAAATCTATACCTATTAGGCAATAACCAGAATTGGGATCCGACTGCAGGAATCGAACTCACAAAGAACGAACAAGGACTATATGAAGGTACATTCGTATTCACAGACGAAACATCATGGCTGACATTCGTAACCGTTCTGGATGCTAATTGGAATGTAGTAAACGCTAACCGATTTGGAGGCGAGACAACTGACCCATTCCTGTCTGATGGCAGTGTGGTTAATTTGGTTAAGTTTAATGGGGATAACAACTGCTGCTTTACCATCGCTCCGGGTACGTACCACTTCGTGGTGGATATGAATAACATGACTTTGTCTGTTACCCTGCAAAATGATATTACCGCCCCAAGCGTCAGCGTTACCGACAACTCTATTGCCGAGTGGGATAATCTGCCTGCTGACTATGTTGCAATTGCTGTTCGTCCGGATGACGCTGCATTACCCGGATTGAAAGGCGTGGCGGTTTTTGCTGATAAGGATTATATCAACATCCTGATTGAGCCGGACATGGAAGAGCTTCCTGACCTGGAATGGGTTCCGTTCAATGTGTTCATTGATGCTGACAACAGTGATGCTACCGGCGGTTATGGCGACATGTTCGCCGATGCCAACGCAGACATTATGCTTGAGGGTGCAGTATTTGCTGAAGGTCAACCATATAGCTACAATCCCGCTGTATACAAATGGTGGGGCGAAGTTGGCGGTAACGGATGGGAATGGACTGATCCGAGCGTAGCTCACGACGGTTCTGACTATTGGGGTGCCATCATCGGCGAAGGTCAACTGCCTGTAGGTGCCAGCCAGTTTGTTGACGGTAAGATTGAGATCCAGCTCAGCCGCGCACTGCTCGCCACAGCTCATCCGATGAACGACACGGAGTTCGGTATAGGTTTCTCCATTATGCAAAATTGGAGCTCTGTAGGTGTTCTGCCATGTGTAAGCCCCACCGACGATAATCCGAACGGTTTCACTTTCAAGTTAAAAGTTCCTATTTACCAATCATCTACTCCTGAGCCTGTCACTGAGAACAAGTGCGGTGATAACTTGACCTGGAGTTTCGCGGACAGTGTGCTGACCATCAGCGGTACAGGAGATATGTGGTATTATAGTTACTATGACTATTGGGATGATTACAATAAGTACTACCATTATTTTAGCAACGCGCCATGGTATTGTCTGCCTATCAAATCTGTTGTAATTGAGGAAGGTGTGACATCAATTAGTGCATACGTGTTCTGTCAAAATCAATTCCTGACAATGGTTGAACTGCCCAGCACGTTGAGTTATATCGGTGATGGTGCGTTCCGTGCATGCACCGCACTAACTACCATATATGCTCACGGTTCGAGTCCGGCATCTATAGAGTGGTCTACATTCGAGGGTATTAACAAATCTTCTGTATCCGTTTATGTACCCTTAGGTAGCGGAAATGCATATCGCCGCGCTTCTTATTGGTATGAGTTCAATATCATTGAACCGGAGAGCGGTTCGGGACAATGCGGTGATAACCTCTTCATCACCATTGCCGACAATGTGCTGACCATCACCGGTACAGGTGATATGTGGGACTACGATTATAATTACCCCGCGCCTTGGTCAGGACATATCATCACTTCTGCCACAATGGAGGAAGGTGCAACAAGTATAGGACGGAATGCATTTAGTAGCTGTAATAGAATAACCGAGTTCATTATCCCAAGTACAGTGACGCGAATAGGTGCAAATGCGTTCGATGGATGCCATAGTCTTACATCGATCATTGTTCCCGATGGAGTAACGAGTATTGGCCAATCTGCTTTCGCATATTGCAACAGTCTGACGCATCTGTATATCCCGGCATCGGTAGAAGAGATGGGACAATACAACCTGATATGGAATCAAGAATTAACACACTTAACAGCTCCGGCATCGATTTTCTCAGGGTATGACGGATATTATTCCGTTGATTACTATTTCTCGGAATATACACCTTACCTTACCCATAAACTGGACACACTCATCATCAACCGCGGTGAGATGGATGCATATACCTATGGAACGATTGCTCTGTCGAACAAGACCATGCTTCATATGGATCTGGGCGGAACAGAGAACACCGAGTTGCAGGACGAGGCATTTGCTAATTTCTACAATCTGCGTTCAGTTGTTTTGCCTGCTGAGTTGGAAGCTATTAATTACAAGGCTTTAGCAGGATGTATCGAGTTGGAAAGCATTACTATTCCTGCATCGGTAACCGAGATCGGCAAACGCGCCTTCGAGGATTGCCGTAGTCTGCTATCCATCAACTTCGAGGCCGGCAGCATGCTGACGAAGATAAGCGACTGGGCATTCTATAACTGCCACGAGCTGCAGAGCATCGATATTCCTGAAGGCGTGACGGAGATCGGCAAGGCTGCGTTCTTCGACTGCGTATACCTCAACAACGTGATTGTACCTGCTTCTGTACAGGCTATTGGCGATAACGCCTTTGCTCTCTGTTCGCGCATGCAGCAGATGCGCGTGAAAGCCGTAGTGCCGCCTTCGATTGCCAGCAAGACCTTCGAGCAGGTTAGCCGCCAGATGCCGGTATATGTACCGATGAACAGCGTGGATGCCTACAAGGCCGATCCGCTCTGGGGACAGATGAATATCATCGGTGCCGATGAGCAGTGGAGTGGCGTGGATAACGTAACAAGCACCACCCTACCCACCAAGCAACTCATCGACGGACAGCTGTACCTGCACCACGGTGACCGCATCTACGATGCCCAAGGTCGACAGGTGAGGTAAGAAATCAGATATCAGCACGGCTCTGCCGATCGAAAGAAGTCAGATACCAGAAATCAGATTTACAAAAAGACAAGAGACTACCCGATATGAGTAGTCTCTTGTTGTGAATGCAGTATACAACCTTTGACATATTGAATTAACATAAAAGAATATAATAACCATAAAAGTAAAGGTAATTATAAAAATATTTGCATATATCAAATAATTTTTGTAACTTTGCTGCACCAAACAAAATCACCATATATGCAAAGAAACTTACTATTAGAATTACTGGAAGACGGCGAACATGTGAGTCTCTATTCTCCGAAGTTTGAAGGAGAAGAGATGACAGAGTTCGAAAAATTCATTACGGAATATCAAACCTCTCACTTATCGGATTTGCAACAAATCGTACATAGATTAGATATGATCAAGCAATATGGTGCGGCAGACAGGCACTTTCGGTATGAGGGCACAATGCATGACCGAGTTAAGGGACTTCCTTCTCATCTGGAGACAACCAACTTGAGATTGTATTGTTTGAACCTTGAGGATAAAGTGCTAATATTGGGTAATGGTGGACTAAAGACAACTCGAACTTACAACGAAGATCCGGTATTAAACCATGCTGTAGAGACGCTACAAAAGATTGATATTGAAATTCGTCGCAAAGAAAAAAGCGAAACGGTATACATCCGTGGCAGTCGACTTTTGGGCGAATTAACTTTCACTATAGATGAATGAAAGGAGGCCATTATGAAAACAAATCCATTGATGGACAAAATCCGACAAAGTACTCCTCCGGAGATTAACCTACAAGTAGAGATGGCTGTGCGCATTGCCAACCGCGTGTATGACATCCTTGAGGAACGCAATATGACTCAACGTGACTTCGCGCAGTTAGTCGGAAAGTCCGAGAATGAAGTGAGCCGATGGTTGTGCGGAACGCATAACCTGACGTTAGCCACAATAGCTAAGATGTCGGTCGCTTTGGGTGAGGACTTGCTTTTGCCGCGCCCGGTAAAACGAGTTGTATCACATCCCAGACGCTCAGTTAACATTCAGCCATCGGAGGCGACTTATGCGTATGCATGATCTGATAGCTGATCGCTAACATCTGGTTTTTCACCAAAAGAGCCGTGTTCATGCCGGCTCTTTTTGTTGTTATTGGCTAATACATTACCCCAGAACTATTGTGTCGCCTCAGGAAATCAATCTTCAAGCCGCTATCCTTGCGGAAATAATAGAGTTTACTTCCACCATTTTATAGCGACTTTTTTGCTACTCTCGCACCTTTTTCGTACGACTCTTTAACAAAACTCACACCTTTTTGGCACGACTTTCCGCCGCAAAGGTACAAAAAAATTGATTTTGGGGCAATTTTTGACGTTCCAAGTCCATTGGAAAGTCGTTTTAGCCTAATCTTTCAGATTTTTGCAAAAAAAATCTCCAAAAATTTGCAAATATCGATTATTTTTCGTAAATTTGCAGGCTGAAAAACCAAACTACACGCTAACAATACATAGTATAACTAAATTTATTAATGACCATGAAAAGATTTTATGCGATTTTTGCGGCAATGCTGATTAGCATTTGCTCGTTTGCATCGATCAACCAAGTTCCTGACGATGCTCTCCTCGCAGATTATTACAATCAAGGTGATGTCTGCGTTTGTTTCTTTGTTCCGGCTGACATTGCTTGTAACGGCATCGTGCTGACCGGTTCGTTCAACGGCTGGGCAAGCAATGCCGCTTCGTGCGTTGCTGCAGCTGCTATTGAGGGTTACGATGGCTGGTATGTAGCTTCTTTTACGCCCGAAGATGAACCTGATGCAGAGAAGGGTATTCAGGCTAAGCCGATGATGCTGGATGGCAGTGGTAACTTCAACTGGGATTATCAGGTAGGTGCTGCTACCGCTATCCGCGGTGGTGTACAGATTGTACAAGGTGGTGTTGCAGGTGAAATCGACCTCATCAACTACGGTGCCGATGCCCCGAACGTATTCACCGTTGACCAATGGAAGGCGAATCCGTGTACCGCTATTTATCACAACTACAACATCACGGTTGTCAGCGATGGTTGCGGTGGCTACGTTGTTCCGTTTATCGTAGGTAGTATGACCAACTGGCAATTCCAACAGATGCAGTACAGTTCCGCAAAGACTGCAGCAAATGATGGTATTCCTACTTATGAAATTTCGTTCAAGGCTGCTGAGGGAACCCCGTATCAGATTGTTAGCGGCAAGTTGAATGATGCCGGTGAAATGGAGATTCAGCCGGCTTGGAATGATGATGCTTACATGCAGATGCTCGTAGATGGTGTTTGGAGCCGGTATAATCCGGACAACTCCTTTACCGGCGAAGAGGCTAACATTGTTTATGACCTCCGCGAAGCAGATATGCGTTGGGCACGCTGCAGCGAGGCACCTACAGAGCATGTAGTTCTTTTTGCTACCCTTCCGTCAGCAGGCGCTCCCGAGCTTGTTGAGGTCATCGGTGGATTCGACGGTTGGACAGGTACTGCTATGGAGCTCCGCAACGGAATGTGGTTCGTTGAAATCGATGCCACGGAAGAGCAGTTCTTCAAGTTCCGCAGTGCCGGTTCATGGGATAACGAGTTGCTGTTCTACAATTCAGAGGACAACGAATGGCAGCCCATCCGCGATTACGACCTGACATTTGGGCAACTCTGGGGTGATGATACATGGTATGGCGTTGACTGCAAAATGATTGAGCTGGACTTGAGCGATCCTGAGTACTATCGTTGGAGTCTGGCACCTATCGATCCTGCGACAACACCCAAACTTTGGCCGATCATGATGGATAATGAGACCTTCGCTGCCAATAGCCTATACGTAACCGCCAACTTGCGCGTGAATGACGAAATATCCAACTTATATATATGGTCTGCAGGCGAGACCTATAGCGCTGTTAACCGCGGTGGCCTGAACTTCTATGGAAATAACGAAGGTTATCTGGCGCTGGATGTCATGGCTCCCGATGGTTGGTCAGGTGCAGGTTTTTCTGTTGAAGGCGACCAAGCCATGGAGGCTATTCGCGCACTGGCGAACAAAATTATAGATCGCGAGGATAGTATTTATTTGCATATTGCCATCAAATCCAACACCGCCGGCAACCACGAGTTCTGTATGTTTGGCGATGGCAATATAAGCTTTACCTTAGGTACGGAGCCCGCTCGGGCAGGACAATTATTCTCCGATTTCGCGCGTGACGGCGAGTGGCACGAGTTCTATATTCCTGTTAACCAATTCGCAAGCACTCTTGCCTCAACCATGCTTTCGTATAGTACAAACATTCTGTACTTCCTTTCTGGCAATGCAGTAGGCGCCGAACTGGATTTGGATGCTATCTATTTCTGCAACGCGGCGTACAAGAACGCAGGCACCGCACTTGCCATTACCAGCGGCGAATGCGGCGATAACCTGACCTGGAATTACGCAGACAGTGTACTGACCATTAGCGGTACAGGAGCGATGTGGGACTATAATTCTACTACCGATCAAGAAAATTTTGCTCCATGGCGTTACCTTCCGGTCAAATCGGTTATGATAGAGGAAGGAGTAACATACATTGGCGCATACGCGTTCTACCAATGTTCGCTACTAACAACGGTTGAGCTGCCAAGCACATTGAGTACTATCGGTTTCTGCGCATTCTATGCATGCAACGCGCTTACTACCATCCATGCGCACGGTGCAAGACCTGCCTCTATAGAGTGGTCATCATTCTATAATATTAACACATATTCTGTATCAGTTTATATACCCTTCGGTAGCGGAAGTGCATATAGCAATAGTTCGTATTGGAATGATTTCAACATCATTGAGCCGGAGAGTGGTTCGGGACAATGCGGTGAGAATCTATTCTTTACCTATACAGATAGCGTACTAACTATCACCGGCACAGGAGATATGTGGGACTACAGCGATTATTCGTATTATGGTTACGATAGAGCACCCTGGACTAACCATCCGGTTATCTCAGTTACAATGGAGGAAGGTGCTACAAGTATTGGAAACTATGCTTTCTACTACACGAATATACCATCTTTCGATATACCTTCTTCGGTAACGAGAATAGGTCGTCATGCATTCTCCGGCTGCTCCGGTTTAACATCAGTCGTTGTTCCGGATGAGGTAACAAGTATCGGCTATGCTGCTTTTGCCTGGTGCACCAACCTGACCCGTCTGTATATCCCGGCTACAGTAGAAGAAATAGACTCATATGTCCTTGAAGGAGATATCAATCTGACATATCTGAATGCACCGGCTTCGACACTCCGGGGATATACAGAGAACCGCATAGATACACTTATTGTCAACAGTGGGGAATTGGAAACATACTCCTTCGGCTCCATAACGAACTCCAGCAGAACTCTGCGTCACATGGATCTGAGTGCAACCGAGAATACCGAGTTGCGAGATGAGGCATTTGCACACTTCTACAACATGCGTTCGATTGTATTGCCGCAAGGATTGGAGAAGATCAACTACATGGCAATCGCCAACTGCAAGTCGCTGGAGAGCATCACGATTCCTGCTTCGGTTACCGAGATCGGCATGAGCGCCTTCGAGGATTGCCGTAGCTTGCTATCCGTCAACTTCGCTTCGGGCAGCATGCTGACCGCCATTAGTGATTGGGCATTCTACAACTGCCACGAGCTGCAGAGCATCGATATTCCTGAAGGCGTGACGGAGATCGGTAAGGCTGCGTTCTTCGACTGCGTATATCTCAACGACGTGATTGTACCTGCCTCTGTTCAGGTTATCGGCGACAACGCGTTCGCACTCTGCAGTCGCATGCAGCAGATGCGCGTGAAAGCTGTAGTACCACCTTCGATCGCCAGCAAGACCTTCGAGCAAGTTAGTCGTCAGATGCCGGTATACGTACCGCAGAACAGCGTGGACGCTTACAAGGCCGACCCGCTCTGGGGACAGATGAACATCATCGGTGCTGATGAGCAATGGAGTGGCGAGGATAACGTAACAAGCACCACCCTACCCACCAAGCAACTTATCGACGGTCAGCTGTACCTGCACCACGGCGAGCGCATCTATGATGCCCAAGGTCGACAGGTGAAGTAAGAGATCAGTAATCAGATTTAGAAAAGACAAGAGACTACCCGACATGAGTAGTCTCTTGTTGTATGGGATCTTGGATAGTCAAAAATTATCCAAAATTAACCAAAAATTTCTATTTGCATAGCAAATACGATTTTTTCGTAGCAAAAATTTGCAAATGTCATTTTTTTTTCGTAAATTTGCAAGATTTTTGTGTAGACACAAACTTGATATGATATACAGAGATATAGACAAGATGAGCGAGTTGCTGTTGCAAGACAGGCGGGCGATGCAGATCGTCAGCCGGTTTGGCATAGCGATGGGAGTGGGCGACAAGACGATAGAACAGGTGTGTGACGAGCATGGCATCCACACACCGACGTTTCTGGCGATGGTGAACACCCCGAACGGCTGCAATCCGGATACGGTGTGCAAGATGCAGGATATAGACCTGCCGACCCTGCAGCAATACCTGAAGAATGCCCACGCATACTTCCTGGAGTTCCAGTTGCCGCGCCTGAGGCGACAACTGATCGAAGCCATCAACCCGACGGACATAAGCGGGCAGATACCGATGCTTATCCTCAAGTACTTCGACGAGTATGTGCAGGAGATACGCACCCACATCAAGCATGAGGATGAGGGCGTGATGGAGAATCATGAGAGCGATGACCGGCATATATCGCTCAAGCTGCAAGAGTTGGTGAACCTGATCATCAAGTACTACCCTGCTCACACGGCTTACCCGTTCTCGAACGAGCTGATGACCACCGTGCTGGTAGGAATCTATCAACTGGAGGACGAACTGGCCACGCACTGCGCAATAGAGGATAACCTGCTGCGCCCCGCACTGAAAAGAAAGTCGATAGTCGATAGTCGAAAGTCGAAAGCAGGAAACGAGAAGCAGCAAGAGGAGCTGAGCGAGCGAGAGAAAGATGTGCTGATAGGCGTAGTGGAGGGCTTGAGCAACAAGGAGATAGCCGACAAGCTGCACCTATCACAGCACACGATCATCACCCACCGCAAGAACATCGCACGCAAGCTGAATATCCACTCTACTGCAGGATTGACGATCTATGCGATTGTCAACAAAATGATTGAGGTTTGATTTTTAGGTCAACAATTAAAGACAATAAAAAACAACTCCAAAGGATTAGGTCAGTCAAAAATTGCCCAAAATTAATCAAAAATTAATTATGCTCAGACGGGTGCAGGAATATATACGCAGACAGGGATTGCTCGGGCAAGGAGCACGGGTGCTGGTGTGCGTGAGTGGCGGCGCGGATAGCGTGGCGCTGCTGGATGTACTGCACAGAGGCGGATATGACTGCGTAGCGGCACATTGCAACTTCCACCTGCGGGGCGAGGAGAGTAACAGGGATGAGCAGTTCGTACGGAAGTTGGCGGAACGAATGGGCGTGCGCCTGCTGGTGCAGGATTTTGACACAGAGCGTTATGCCGCCGACGAGCACCTGAGCATCGAAATGGCTGCGCGCGAACTGCGCTACCGATGGTTTGAGCAAGTAGCCAAGCAAGAAAGCTGCGAGGCAATAGCCGTGGCACATCATCAGAATGATCAGGCAGAGACCGTGCTGATGAACCTGCTGCGGGGTGCGGGACTGCGCGGCTTGGGCGGTATGCGGCCGAAGAGCGTGAATCCTGTGACAGGCAATGAGCCGATGGTAATCAGACCGCTGCTTTGCACCACGCACGACTACATACAACATTACCTGCGGGATATACGCAAGATAGCGTGGGTGGAGGATTCCACGAACAGCGACACGACCATCCGCCGCAACGGCATTCGCGCCTGGCTGAGCGAACGCAGCAAAGGAGAGATAGAGAACATATGCGCCACAGCCGCGTACATGCAGGGCTACGCCGATGAGCAAGACGGGTTGCAGACAAGGGCACGGGAACTGGTAGAGCTGTACGAACAGCTGAAAGCGTATCAGCCCAAAGACGTGGAGGCGATATACGAAGCCATGCAACGCGGGGAGAGTGGCAAGCGGTTTGAATTGAACGGAGCGGTGGCAATAGTCAAAAAGCACACGATCATTACAGAGGACTTGGGAGGTCAACAATTAAAGACTATTAAAGACAAATAGATTGAGACATTTTGGAATCATAGGGAAACCGTTGGGGCACTCGCTGTCGCAGGCATACTTCACGGCGCAGTTCGCCAAGGAGCATGTGGATGCCGACTACAGCGTACATGAGCTGGAGCGCATAGAAGATGTCGTTCCCCTACTCGACTCGCTGGATGGCATGAACGTGACCTCTCCGTACAAGGAGGCGATCATCCCCTACCTGGACAGCCTTGACCCGGTAGCTGAAAAGATAGGCGCGGTGAACGTGGTGTACAAGAGGCGCGGTTACAATACCGATTATATAGGGGTGATGGATACGTTGGGAGAGATTGTCAGAAATCAGAGATCAGAGATCAGAGATCAGAGATCAGAAATCAGAGATCAGAGATCAGAAATCAGAAGAGCATTGGTGCTGGGTACGGGCGGCGCAGCAAAAGCTGTGCGCTACGGGCTGGAGCAACTCGGCATACGGGTGACGACAGTCAGCCGCACTCCGGGCAAAGGTGACTTGACTTACGCCGAACTGACACGCGAGGTAGTACGGGCGCACACGATCATCGCCAACTGCACACCGCTGGGCATGGCACCACATGAAAACGAGATGCCCGAGGTGGATTGGATAACCGAGCATCATCTGCTGTTCGACTGCATATACAACCCGCCGCAGACGAAGTTCCTGAAGGAAGGCGAGAAACACGGCGCCACGATATTGAACGGCTCGGGGATGTTCATCAAGCAAGCCGAGGAGGCGTGGAGGATTTTTAGAGGTGAAAAGTGAAAGGTGAAAGGTGAAAAGTGAAAAGTGAAAAGTGAAAATATGAAACATATGAGATATACAAAGATTTGGATGGTGGCAGCACTATGCTGCCTGATGTGGGGAAGTGCTCAGGCGCTGACCCTGCCGGAAGAAGAACCCGTATTGGTGTATTACATGCCGCTCACACAACTGCAAGTGACGGTGGAATACGATGAGGTAGTGACCGAAGTCGGGCAGTTCTATCAGTACTCGGAGCGTTATCTGGGCACGAAAGATGTAATCACGAAAGCCGAACGGCAGTTCGTGCTCAACGGCGTAAAAGTGAAGCCGAGCGCTATAGCCGATCCCTCACGCGAATATGTGCTCAGCGACAAGAGCGGCAAGCTGCAACTGATCAGCCTCACGCACTACGGCACATTAGCAGGATATAACATAGAGGTCAGAAATCAGAAGTCAGAATTCAGAAATCAGAAATCAGACAAGAAGACATGCGAGACGAAGATTGGTACCGAAACGACGAACCTGATGCCCTTGCTGGAAGAGCAACTGATGGCCTCCTCAACCGCGAAGATGGCGGAAGGCGCAGCCAAGCAGCTCTACCGCATCCGCGAGATGCGTCTGAACATCCTCAGCGGCGATGTGGAGAAGTACCCCGCTGACGGCGATGCGCTCAAACTGGTGCTGGATGAACTCAGCAAACGCGAGAAAGAGCTGACGGCACTGTTCGTAGGCCGACGCATCGTGACGCACCACGTGCATCACCTGACCTACACCCCGAAAACCGAGGGCAAGAAGGAGGAAGGTATCCTGTTCCGCTTCAGCAAGTACTATGGCGTAGTGGCCAACGACGACCTGAGCGGTGAGCCGGTACGTATAGCCATCAGCAAGACCGTACACCAACTGCAGGCCAACGAGAAGCCTTCGCAGAAACCCGGTACAAGCATCTACTACAATATGCCCAGCCGCAGCGAGATGACTGTGACGTATGGCGAAGAGGAACTGGTGCGCAAGTATGTAGATATAGCACAATGGGGCATAAGCGTGCCCGTGAATGCCGCGCTGCTGAACGGCACAACAAAGATACAGTTTAATCCGTTGACGGGAAACATTGTGTCGATTGACAAATAGTCGAAAGTCAAAAGTCGAAAGTCGAAAGCCTATGATGAAAAAAATATTTATAAGCATAGTAACATTGGCATGTTGTATGCTGTGCGGGGCACAGGAGATCAACTGCAAGGTGACCGTGAACAGCGAGAAGATCGAGGGCACGAACAAACAGTCGTTTGAGTTGTTGCAGAAGTCGGTAGAGGACTACATCAACAATACGAAGTGGACGAACATGACGTTCGCCGACATGGAGCGCATCGAGTGCAGCATGCTGATCGTGGTAGGTAGCGTGGAAGACAACGAGTACCGTTGTGAGATGACGCTGCAGAGCCGCCGACCGGTATACGGCACATCGTACATGTCGCCCGTGTTGAACCTGCGCGACAAGTACTTCAACTTCGTATATCAGGAATTCGACCGTCTGGACTACCAGCAATCGACATTCACGACGAACCTGACGGCGATGTTGGCGTACTACTGCTACCTGATTATCGGTTGCGATCTGGCAACCTACTCGCGCATGGGTGGTCAAGGCTGCTTTGAGGCCTGCGAATCCATCGTGCAGACATGCCAGAGTGCCACAATGAGCGAAGCCGAACAGCAAGCCTGGCTGGCTTACGACCGCAGCAGCGGCAACAAGAACCGCTACTCGATCATCTCCAACCTGCAAGATGCTGCCTTCAAGCCGTTCCGCGAGTATATCTATGAGTACCACCGCCTGGGTTTGGATCAGATGGCGGCGAACGTAGCCAACGGACGGGCACGTATTGCCGAAGGAATGAACGTGCTGGTGAAAGCCAACACCGCACGACCGGCTACGTATATAGTCAGTCTGTTCCTGGATGCCAAAGCCGATGAGCTGGCGGACATCTTCAAGGGCGGTACGGAGAAAGAGAAACAGGAAGTGTATGAGGCGCTGATGCGCATTGATCCCACACGCCAAAACACCTACGAGCGCATAAACGAGAAATAATGTTACAACATTTAGCAATACATAATTACGCCTTGATAGCGGATGTGGAGCTGGACTTGAGTGAGGGATTCACGGTGCTGACCGGCGAGACAGGTGCGGGCAAGAGTATCCTGCTCGGTGCTCTGGCGCTCGTCATGGGTGCCAAAGCCGACACCCGTACGATCACCGAGGGAGAGGAGAAATGCGTGATTGAAGCCACGTTCCTGGATAAAGGCGAAGAGCTGCTCATCCGCCGCGAGCTGAACAGGAACGGCCGTTCGCGTTCGTTCGTGAACGATGAGGTGGTAAGCATGGCTGAGCTGAAGACGCTCAGCGCACGCCTCATCGATATCCATAGCCAGCACCAGAACCTGCTGCTTGCCGACAGCGGTTTTCAGATTGATGTGGTGGATGCCATTGCGCAGAACACCGCTGAGCGCGAAGCATATACGGCAGCCTACGAGGCATACTTGGCAGCCGCAGCCGCCTTGGACGAACTACAGGCACAAGCCACCAAGGCACAACGCGATGCGGATTATGTGCTCTACCAACTCAACCAGTTGCAGGAAGCCAACCTGCAAGACGGCGAACAGGAAGAACTGGAGCAGGAGGAATATACCCTATCCCACGCCGAGGATATACGGCTCAGTCTGCTACGGGCATACAACATACTCGACGGAGGCGAACAATCGCTGCTGCAGATCCTGCGCAGCATAGACCTGAGTGCAGCCTCGCAAGAACTGCAGGAACGTCTGCAAAGCAGCTACATCGAACTGAAAGATATAGCCGAGGAAGCCAACAGCCGGATGAACGCCATTGAGGACGACCCGCGGCGCTTGGCGGAAGTGCAGGAGCGACTGATGCTCATTCAGACATTGCTGCGCAAGTTCGGTTGCAGGACAATAAGCGAGTTACTCGCAGAGCAAGCCAAGCTGGAACGACAATCCCAACTGCTGGAGCATTTCGATGAAGAGATAGAACGACTGACCGAGCTCAAGCAGCAAGCCTACCTGAAGATGGCACAGACCGCCGACAAGCTGACGAAGTCGCGCAAGGCCGTATGCAAGCCGATAGCCGAGCGGCTGATAGCCGACCTGAGTCAACTGGGCATAGCCCACGCAAAGATGGAGGTGAGCATCACGCCTGCCGAGGATTATACAGCTACTGGGCACGATATCGTGGACTTCCTGTTCGCAGCCAACCTCGGACAATCGTTGCAGCGCGTGGCAGACGTAGCTTCAGGCGGCGAGGTAGCCCGTATCATGCTATCGATCAAGGCACTGACAGCAGCCACCTCGGCACTGCCCACAATCATCTTCGACGAGATAGATACCGGCGTGAGCGGCAACGTAGCTACCCGTATGGGCGACATTATGCGCCGCATGGGGCAGAGCCGGCAGGTGATAGCCATCACCCACCTGCCGCAGATAGCCGCCTATGGCGAGCAACATGTCAAGGTATACAAGCAGGACACCAAGACGCGCACCGAGACGCATATCAGCACGTTGACTGACGAACAACGCGTGACAGAGATTGCCACGATGCTCAGCGGCAACACACCGACAACATCGGCGATGCAGAATGCACAAGAGCTGATAGCTGCTGCAAATCATTGTTAAATTGTTAAACTGTTAAGCTGTTAAACTGTTACATTACAAATGGCATTTCCCTTAGCAGAAAGATTACGTCCTCGTACGTTGGATGAATACATAGGCCAGCAGCACCTGGTAGGTCAGGGCGCTGTACTGAGGCAGATGATCGAGAGCGGTAACCTCTCGTCGTTCATCCTGTGGGGACCTCCGGGTGTGGGCAAGACGACACTGGCACGGATCATCGCCCATCAGTTGGAGCGACCGTTCTACACCCTGTCGGCTGTGACTGCGGGCGTAAAAGAGGTACGCGAGGTGATGGACAAAGCCCGGCAGATCCGCCGCACACAGCAAGGGCTGTTTGCCGGACAAACCGACCAGCGTTCCCCCATCCTGTTCATCGACGAGATACACCGCTTCAGCAAATCGCAGCAGGACAGTCTGCTCGGAGCGGTAGAGGAAGGACTGGTGACACTGATCGGTGCCACAACGGAGAACCCGAGCTTCGAGGTGATCACGCCGCTGCTGAGCCGCTGTCAGGTATATGTGCTCAAGCCGCTTGGAAAAGACGATATGCTGACCTTGCTGCATCGGGCATTGGAGCAGGATGAAGTGATCCGCGAGCAACATATAGAAGTAAAAGAGACAGAGAGTATATTACGCTACGCGGGCGGTGATGCGCGGAAGATGCTGAACATCATCGAGCTGGTCAGCAACTCGGGCACGACGGTTATCGACAATACGACGGTCACCCAGCTGCTGCAACAGAACCCCGTAGCCTATGACAAGGACGGCGAGCTGCACTACGATATCATCTCCGCCTTCATCAAGTCGATCCGCGGCAGTGACCCCGACGGAGCTATCTACTGGCTGGCGCGGATGATAGCCGGCGGTGAAGACCCCAAGTTCATCGCACGGCGATTGGTCATCTCGGCAAGCGAGGATATAGGCCTCGCCAACCCCAACGCCATGCTTGTAGCCAATGCCTGCTTTGATACCCTGACTAAGATCGGTTGGCCGGAAGGGCGCATCCCCTTGGCAGAGGCAACGATCTACCTGGCTACCTCGCAGAAGTCGAACTCGGCATACCTGGCGATCGATGAAGCCCTGGCGGAAGTGCAGCAAAGCGGCAATCTGCCCGTGCCCTTGCATCTACGCAATGCTCCCACCAAGCTGATGGAGGAACTCGGCTACAGCGAGGGCTACAAGTACGCGCATGACTACCCCAACCACTTTGTGAAGCAACAATTCATGCCTGATGCCCTGCAAGGACGGAAGTTCTGGCACGCACAAGGCAGCCCCGCCGAGCAACGCATGGCGGAGTGGATGAAACATTTGTGGGAAGATAAATAGCCATTAGCCGTTAGCCATTGGCCATTAGCCAGAAAGCAAAAGCCAAAGGCCAACAGCCAAAAGCCAAAGTTATAACATGGCAGGAATATACATACATATACCGTTTTGCTACTCGCGATGCTCGTACTGCGCGTTCTTCTCGACCACGCTGCTGGAGATGCGGAGCCTGTACGTGGATGCCTTGCTGAAGGAATATGCCATGCGGCAGGACTATCTGCCCAAGGGAGAGGCGATACGCACGATCTACCTGGGCGGCGGAACCCCCTCGCAGTTGAGCAACAAAGATCTGGCACGGTTATTGCACACATTGCCGGTAGATGAAGCGGAAGAGATAACCATCGAAGCCAATCCGTCGGATATGACGGAAGCCAAACTCAAGGCGTGGCGGGAGATGGGCATCAACCGACTGAGCATAGGCGTACAGGCGTTTGATGACTCGCTGCTGGCGTGGCTCAACCGACGTCACGGCAGCAAGCAAGCCAAGAAAGTGATCCGGTTGGCGCAAGAAATGGGCTACGACAATATCAGTATCGACCTGATGTATGCCCTACCCAACCAGACGATGGAACGCTGGCAGGCGGATATAGATACAGCCCTGTCGTTCGGCGTGCAGCATATATCCACGTATTGCCTGAGTTACGAACCCGGCACACCGTTATATAACATGCGGGAGAAAGGGTTCATTCGCGAAACCGATGAAGATCTGGCGAACGACATGTATGCGTACCTGTGCGAGCGGCTGAAGGCAGCCGGCTATGTACATTACGAGGTGAGTAACTTCGCGCTGCCCTGGTTCGAGAGCAAGCATAACAGCAGCTATTGGGACGGGACACCGTACTTGGGCTTGGGCGCAGGCGCTCACTCGTACGATGGGGTGTCGCGGCAATGGAACATCGACAACCTGAAGAAGTATCTGCGCGACATCATGAACGGTAAACTGCCCTTCAAGCGCGAGAAGCTGACCGCCACACAGCAGTACAACGAACAGGTGATGCTCGGGCTGCGCACCTCAAGAGGCATAGAGGCGACCGACGAGCTGCTGCAGAAAGCACAACCGTACTTCACCACAGGCAAGTTGCGATTGCAAGACGGGAGAATAATTGCCACACAAGAGGGCATTAACATACTAAACACGATAATAACCGATTTAATGCGGGAATAGTCGAAAGTCAAAAGAAATATACAATGAATAGGAAAGTTAAGTTTCTGTTATGGTTCTGGGGCTTGTTTGCAGCAGGCGTACTGACCTTGTACCTGATATTTGTAGCCATCGTTCGCGGCTGGGTAGGCTATCTGCCTCCGCTGGATGAGTTGCAAAACCCGAAGAACACCTACGCTTCGGAGATCTTCACGGAGGATATGGTGAGCATGGGGCGTTACTATATCAAGGAGAACCGCGTAGGCGTGAAGTACACCGACCTTAGTCCGTACGTGATTGACGCGCTGATTGCTACCGAGGATGCCCGGTTCTACGAGCATACGGGTGTGGATTTCAAGGCTTTGTTCCGTGCCGTACTGAAACTCGGAAAGGCAGGCGGCGGCTCGACACTGACCCAACAGCTCGCCAAGCAGATATGGTCGCCACGGGCGAACAACATTTTTGAACGCGCCTTGCAGAAACCTATCGAATGGGTCATCTCCACAGAGCTGGAGCGCTTGTACTCGAAAGACGAGATATTGCTGATGTACCTGAATCAGTTCGACTTCCTGTACAACGCGGTGGGCATACAGTCGGCTTCGTACGTGTATTTCTACACCACTCCGTCGGACTTGAAACTGGAGCAAGCCGCTATGCTTGTGGGCATGCTCAAGAACCCTTCGCTGTACAATCCCATCCGTCATCCGCAGCGTGCCATGAACCGCCGCAACACGGTGCTGTCGCAGATGGTGAAGTACGAAAAGATCAGCGCACAGGAGTATGACTCGTTGTCCGTTATGCCCGTGGAGGTGAAGTATCACTCCGTGGATCACAAGCAGGGCTTGGCACCTTACTTCCGTGAGTATCTTCGTCTTGTGCTTACAGCCAAAGAGCCTAAAGAAAGCAACTACTCGGAGTGGAATCATCTGCAATACGAGATCGACCTCAAGGAGTGGGAGACGAACCCGCTGTACGGTTTCTGCCAGAAGAACACCAAACCTGACGGCAGCCATTACGACCTGTATCAGGACGGCTTGCGCATCTATACGACGCTCGATTCGCGCATGCAGCAGTATGCCGAGCAGGCTGTGAGCGAGCATATGCAGGATCTGCAGCAGCGCTTCTTCAAGGAGAAGAAAGGCAAGTCGTATGCCCCGTTCTCCAAAGACCTGACAAAAGAGGAGATTGACGGCATCATGAACCGCTCAATGAAGCAGACCGACCGCTACAGAGGACTGAAGCGCCATGGCAAGTCGGAAGCGGAGATCCGGGAGATCTTCAACACCCCTGTTGCGATGCAGATATTCTCATACAACGGAATGATTGATACCACGCTGTCGCCGCTGGATTCGATCCGCTGGAACAAGTATTTCCTGCGCTGCGGATTCATGTCAATGGATCCTCACTCGGGACATGTGAAGGCATATGTAGGTGGGCCTGATTTCCGTCAGTTCCAATATGATATGGTTACCTTAGGCAGACGTCAGGTAGGTTCGACGGTCAAGCCTTATCTGTACACCCTGGCAATGGACGAAGGCATGTGGCCGTGCGACAAGACGGTGAACGACTCCGTGACACTCGTTGACGGCAACGGTGTGAGTTGGACTCCGCGCGACGAGCACACCAAGAATCAGGGCGACACCGTAACGCTGAACTGGGGATTGCAGCAGTCGTCGAACTGGATATCCGCCTACCTGATGTCGCTCTATACGCCCAACCAGCTCGTACGCCTGATGCGTTCGTTCGGCATACAAGGTCAGCTGGATCCTGTTGTATCGATCTGCTTGGGACCTTGCGAGGTGAGCGTAAAAGAGATGGTGGACGCATATACCACCTACCCCAACCACGGTATTCGTATCGATCCGCTGTACGTGACACGCATCGAAGACAAGCAGGGTAATATCATCGCCACGTTCCAACCGCGCCAGCGCGAGATCATCTCCGAGCTGACCTCGTACAAGATGATCTATATGCTGCGTAACGTGCTTGATCATGGTACAGGTGTGCGCGCACGCTTCAAATACGGATTGAAGATGCCTGCCGGTGGCAAGACCGGTACGACGCAGAACAACTCCGACGGTTGGTTTGTAGGCTTCACGCCTTCGCTGGTAAGCGGCTGCTGGGTAGGAGGCGAAGACCGCGCTATCCACTTCGACCGTATGTCCGACGGCCAGGGCGCATCGATGGCGCTGCCGATCTGGTCGCTGTACATGCAGAAGGTGCTTGCAGATGATAAACTACCCTACGATGAGAATGAGCAGTTCGACGTACCCGCTACCTTCGACCCCGAAGCGGGATGCAGGTAGGTAATAGATAAAAGGTAAGAGTGAAGAGTGGAAAGTACATAGTAATGATAGGGTTGTTGCTGGCAAGTTGGATGCCTGCTCATGCGCAACTCAATACCAATCGCATCACGTCGATTGGCAGGAATGCTCTGTACTTTGAGGATTATGTGCTCAGTATTCAGTACTTCAACCAGGTGATCAAGCTCAAGCCATACCTGGCCGAGCCCTATCAGTTGCGTGCGATAGCGAAGATTCAGTTAGGTGATTATCAGGGTGCATTGCGCGACTGCAACGCCTCAATCGAGCGTAATCCCTTTCAACCGGGCACCTACTACACCCGCGGATATATCTATCGGCAGTTAGGCAAACAAGAGCTGGCCGAGAAGGATTTCAGCGAGGCACTGATCTTCGCACCGGAGAACCGGACATATATGCTCCTGCGTGCCGATACGCGTGCCCAGTTGGGGCACTATGATGAGGCGCGAACGGATATCGACTACCTGCTACGACGCGAACCGGAATCGGCATCGCTGCACTTCGAGCGCGGTGTTATATGCCTGCAACAGCAGGATACGACGTGCGCCCTGGATGAATTCACGAGCACGGTACAATACGACTCACAGAACGCGCAGAACTGGTCGGCCTTGGGCGTAGTGACGATGATGACAGGCGATGATGAGGCAGCACTAAAGCATATCACGCGGGCTATCAATCTTGACTCCAAGTATGCGGGTGACTTCATCAACCGCGGAATAATCTATTACCGCAAGCACAACTACCGCGCCGCTCTGTCGGACTACGACAAAGCGATTGAGCTTGACCCGAAGGAGCCGCAGTGCTACTTCAACCGCGGCGTGCTCAGGCAGGAACTCGGTGATTACAACCGCGCTTACGACGACCTGAGCAAGGCACTGGACTGTATCAGCGATCAGCCAACAACCGACACAAAGTCGGATAATCTGCTCGGGGCAGCACTCTACCAACGCGGCATGATATCCATGCAACTGCAGCAATGGAAAGATGCTATCCACGACTTCGATTCGCTGAGTATACTTCATCCTACGTTCCTGCCGGCTTATTATATTGCATCGCGCGCGCACACAACCTTGGGTGAGAAGCAGGCAGCACAACGCTGCTTACAGAAGGCTTACAAGATTGAGGACGACCACAACGCAGGGCGTGACACCATAGCCACGAAACAGATTGACACCGACGTGCAAATGGCACAGACGGAATCGAACCGCCGTGACTACCGCAAGCTCTTCTCGCAACGCGCCGCACAGAACGGCGAAGCCGACAGCCAGGAGCAGAAGTACAGCTCCGCCACACGCGGCAGGGTACAAGACCGCTACCAAGACCTGGTTAACCAACCTGCCATCACCCTGACGTACTACCCGCAGGCCGGTACGCTGTACAACTACTCGCTGACAGCCTTCAATGCCAAGCATTGGCTACCTGATGCACTGAAAGCAACGACGCACGAGTTGCCGCTATCTGCTGAGATGGTATCGCACCACTTTGCTCAGATAAGCGGCTTATCGACCGTGATTGATGCGCTGCCAGCTGACCTGCGCTCCACCCCACTGACGGAAACCGAACGCATAGCCCGCATACTTTTCGCCCGCGCCACGGAGTTCGCCATCGTACAGGATTATGCGTCGGCCATCGAGGACTGCAGCCGTGCGCTGACCCTGGGCGGCCTGGATACAACAATGGTGGCAATCATGTACTTCAGTCAGGCTAACTGGCGATACCGCTTACTGGAATACCAGCAAGCGAACAACGAGCTGATCTACCAAGCCAACGGCTTATCCGGCAAACGCACGAACAGCGATGCAGCGTACAGTGCAGCGTTCCGCCTGATGCTGATGGACTACGACCAGGTCATCCATCGCCTGCCGGATTTTGCCTTCGCGTACTACAACAAGGCAAATATCCTGTGCCGGCAGAAAGACTACGAGGCGGCTATACGAAATTACGCAGAGGCCATTCGCGCGGATTCCGACTTTGCGGAAGCCTATTTCAACCGGGGATTGACATACATCTTTATCGGCAAACATGAGGAAGGAATGAAAGACTTGTCACGCGCCGGAGAACTGGGCATATACCAGGCATATAATATCATCACACGACTGCAATGAGAGTAAAAAAGGGACATATGATATATCGTCGGGCGATGGTAGTTATCCTGCTGGCGATGGCAGCCGGTCTGCCTGCACAGGTACTGTACAAGGTGACGGGTAACTCAGCCAAAGCCCCCTCGTACATCTTTGCGACAAACAAGATTGTAGGCATAGAGTTTCTGGATTCCGTGCCGAACCTACTGCGAAGTTTTGCATCGTGCTCGGTGGTAGTCACTGAATTTGCGATGGAGGATTATGAAGCGTTATCCGCACTTCGAGTGGCAGCACTGCTACCCGACTCTGTCCGCCTCGACCGCTACTACACCGAAGAGGAATACAAGCAGATCGACGAGGCGATGCAACTGACCCTGGGGATGGGGATGGACAAGCTATGCCGGATGAAACCCTCGTATCTGACAGCCATGTATCGCGACGAGCTGATGCACAAGTGGCTTGACTACGATAATGCCCGCTCGATGGAAGCCTTCTTTCAGTCGTTGGCAGCGGACAAGAACATGCCCGTTCGGGCGATAGACGACATCGGTGAAACGATGTATATGCTATTTGACCGCGAGCCTTTTCACTGGCAGTGCAAGCAACTGCTGAACATAATCGAATATCCGGAACGCGAAGTACGTTACGAACGCGAGTTAGCGGAGATGTACAGGATGGGGCGATTGACCGACATGTCGTATCATATTCTGTCGCCCGATAACCAAAGCACGCAGTCGTATTCCGATTACCGGATATACGCTGCGCGCAATGAACAATGGGTTAAACGCCTGCGCCCTTACCTACTACAAGGAGGCGCGTTCATCACCATGGATGCCATCTATCTGGGCGGTGAGAAAGGGCTGTTCAGCCAGCTTCGGGCTGAAGGATACAAGGTTCGTTCGGTGAACAAATAAGACCTAAACAGCCTAAATCTCTTCCTTAATCAAATAATCGTTACGGCTCTGTGAGTTGCGTATAATCAACTCGCCGAGGAATCCTGCCAGGAAGAGCATACACCCCAGAATCATCATCAGTATGCTGACATGGAAGTACGGGTTGACACCCAGCAGCATCGATGTACCTACAGTACACAAGGCGTGAATCTTCATTCCCACCACGACAAGGATAGCAATGGCACCGATGAGGAACATGAGGCTGCCCACCAAGCCGAAGAAATGCATGGGTTGCTTGCCGAACTTATTGAGGAACCAGATGGTCATTAGGTCAAGATAGCCGTTGACAAAACGGTTCATGCCGAACTTCGACACGCCGAACTCACGCTTGCGGTGTTGCACAACTTTCTCGCCGATCTTGGTAAATCCCGCATTCTTGGCCAGATAGGGGATATACCGGTGCATCTCGCTGAATACCTCAATATTCTTGACTACATCCTTGCGATAAGCTTTCAGTCCGCAGTTCATGTCATGCAGTTGGATACCCGTAACACGCCTTGCGGTGGCATTGAACAGTTTGGAAGGCAGATTCTTGGTAAGGGCGTTGTCGTACCGTTTCTTCTTCCATCCGCTGACCAGATCATAGCCATCGTGCATAATCATCCGGTACAGTTCGGGAATCTCGTCAGGCGAATCCTGCAGGTCGGCATCCATGGTAATAACCACGTCGCCCTGTGCAGCCTTGAAGCCGCAATACAAAGCAGCCGACTTACCGTAGTTACGGCGGAAACAAATGCCTCTTACAAGACCGCTATGCTGTGAGACCGTTTCACTGTCAGACCGTTTTCCTGACAGACCGGCACTTTCAGTGCCTGACAGACTTTTAACTATCTCCCAGGAGTTGTCGGTAGAACCATCGTTGACGAAGATGACTTCATAGGAGAACTTGTTCTCCTTCATCACACGCGCGATCCACTCATATAGTGAAGGCAGCGACTCCGCCTCATTGAACAGAGGCACGATAATTGAAATATCCATTAGCCTATTTCGCTTACGTTAATCAGTTTCTTTTCGTTGATGACATATATGTCTTTTCCCTCGATACTCAGCAAGCCCTCCTGTGCAAACTGCGAAAGCGTACGGATAGCATTGGCGGTGGTCATATTACTGAGGTTAGCCAAGTCCTCGCGGCTGACATGCGCCGCCAAGGTGTGACCGTCCTCCATATATCCGTAATGGCTGATCAGGGAATGAATAGCCTCCGCCAATCGTCCACGCAAATGTTTCTGGGTGAGGTTGACTTGCCGCATATCGCTCATTGCCAAGTCATGAGCCATATCTTCGAGCAAGCGATAGCAGAAGTTATTGTTACGCAGCATCAGATCGTGAAAAGCCTCGGTGTCCACACTATAGAACACACAATCCTCCAACGCAGCGGCACAGGTAGTATGGGTATCTCCTGCGATCGTTGAACGGTAGCCGAAGAAGTCACCGGGTTTATGCAGACGAATAATCTGCGGACGAGTGCCTAAGGCTTCAATATAGATGCGTACTTTACCGCTAACAAGCAGCAAAACACCGTCAGGGGTATCTCCCTCACGATAGATGATCTCGTTCTTACGGTACATCACTAAGCTTAGGTGTGATTCGACAAACAAACGTTGTTCAAATGTCAGGGTTGCCCAAATAGGGTTGATCTCCCAAATAGGCGGAATGTCTAAAGCAATCTTCTGTTTTATCATTTCGTACAATTTAGTTCATGCACATTTTTCACAAATCGACTGCAAAATTACTAAAAAAAAATGACATTTGCAAATATTCTGCAATTTTTTTTGCATTTTTTACCATTTTCTTAACTTTTCGAACACGTGTTCGAGGATTTTTTTGTAACTTTGTAGCGTAAATAGAAAAAAAGGAAAGAAATTTCCCCCTAAAAAGCAAAATACAAAAATATATATGGAAACTGAATTGAACACGAAACATTATTTAGAATTCTTGAAAGGAACAATGCATCGGCGTTGGGATAACCTTGCATTGGCAGATTTCGACGGTGTGAACCGTTATAACTACTCTGACCTGGCTCGCGAGATAGAACGCCTGCATCTGACCTTCGAATTGCTTGGTATCAAACCAGGTGACAAGATAGCCTTGTGCGGTCGTAACTGCGCCAACTGGGCAGCTACGTTCCTGGCCATCGTTTCATATAAAGCGGTAGTTGTAAGTATTCTTCCGGATTTTACAGGAGAAGGAATTGAGGGCTTGGTTAACCACTCGGAAGCCGTTCTGCTGTACGTCGGGCCGAATGTGCGCAAGAAAGTGAACGTGAAGAATATGCCGACCTTGAAGGCCATGATCTATATGGATGATCACACCTTGGATTATGTGGCCGACGACAAGCTCAAGAAAGCATTTGAATCGGTTGACGAAGCGTTGCTAAAGAAGTACCCTAACGGAGTGCCTATTGAAGCAGTAGATGCCTACCCCACCGACAATATGGATGAGGTGGCTATCATCAACTATACATCCGGTTCTACCGGTTCGCCCAAAGGCGTGATGATTACCCACCTTAACCTGTCCGGTAACGTGGACTTCGCTGCCCACCGCATCCCCCACCGTCCGGGCGACGCAGAGTTGTCGATGCTGCCTATAGCCCATATGTTCGGCTTGATGTACGAGTTCCTGTATCAGTGCTGCGACGGCGCAGAGACGTGGTTCCTGACCGGAGCGCCAACACCATCGGCACTGATGAAGGCGTTCGCCGAAGTGCATCCGTTCATGATTCTGACCGTGCCTCTGGTTATCGAGAAGATCATCAAGAAAAAAGTGCTGCCGGTGATCAACAAGCCGCTGATGAAAGTGTTGTGGCATACGCCGGGTATCCGTCTGATCATCCGCAAGAAGGTCAACGATTCGTTGATGCAGGCCTTTGGCGGCAAGCTCCGCTTCCTGATTATAGGTGGAGCAGCGCTGAACGGCGAGGTAGAGCAAGTGCTGAAGGACATCAAGTTCTGCTATTGCGTAGGCTACGGAATGACAGAATGTGCACCGCTCATCTCGTACGAAGACTGGTGGAAGTACAAGTTCCACTCCTGCGGCAAGGGTATCGATCAATGCCACGTACGTATTGACAGCGAGGATCCGCAGCGCATTGACGGTGAGATTCAAGTCAAGGGTGTAAACGTGATGAAAGGCTACTACAAGAACGAAGAAGCCACCAAGGCTGTATTCACGGATGACGGCTGGATGCGAACCGGCGACCTCGGCGTAATGGACAAAGAGGGAAATATCTTCATCAAAGGCCGCAGCAAGAACATGATTCTCGGACCTTCCGGGCAGAACATCTACCCCGAGGAGATAGAAGACAAACTCAATACCCTGCCTTGCGTAGTGGAATCCGTTGTGGTTGACCGCGATCACAAACTGGTAGCACTCGTATATCCCGATACCAGTGCCGATGGCAAGAAACTGCTGGCTGAAGGACAAACGCTCGAGCAACTCATGGACGAGAACCTGAAGGCACTCAATGCCGTGATGCCCGTATATAGCAAAGTAACGGCTATCGAACTGGTTGACAAGGAGTTCGAGAAGACGCCGAAACGCAGTATCAAGCGATTCATGTACAAATAACTTAATAGAGCCACCCCTTATGACTCACATTCAATCAACAATAGCGGCTACGTTGTTCGTAGCCGCTATGTGTGTATCTTGCACACACACCGAACAATCAGTTCGGCAAGAACGTCTGCTTACTCAGTGGCAGTTCACACACCTTGATGCACAAGACCAACCTACTGGCTGGCAGAACGTAACCGTTCCCCATGATTGGGCTATCAGTGGACCGTTTGACCGCGAGAATGACCTACAAAAGGTAATCGTGGTACAAAACGGCGAAAATGAAGCCACCTGGAAGACCGGCCGCAGCGGTGGATTGCCATGGATGGGTAAAGGCCATTACCACACCCGTATTGCTGTGGACAAGACGAAGTTCAACACGCTGGTGTTCGACGGCGCGATGTCGCACGCCGATGTATATATCAACGACGAAGAAGTCTGCTACTGGCCGTACGGCTACAATACGTTCGATTGCTACATACTGCCCCAACTGCTCACAGGCGACAGCGTGGATATCGATGTCTATCTGGAGAACAAACCGCAGCAGAGCCGTTGGTATCCCGGAGCAGGCATCTACCGCAACGTGCATCTCATCAGTACGAATTTTATCCATGTGCCTACGTTCGGCGTGCTGGTTCGTACGCCTGAGGTGAGCAAGGAGCGCGCAACAGTCACACTGGCTGTAGAACTGCAGAATGGTGTTGACCCCACTACAGCCGAAGAGGCAGGTGTGGAACTGGTGACGGATATCTTGTTCAAGGGTAAGACGGTTGCTACTATCCATGGCGAGAAAGGCGAAGCAGAAGTCAAGAATCCGAATCTATGGTCACCCGAGACGCCTAATCTGTATATTGCACGTACGCGAGTTAAGCGAGGAGAAGAAACACTTGACGAGGTTAATACACGATTCGGAATCCGTAGCATCAGCTATACGCCGGAACATGGTTTCCAACTGAACGGCGTGACACGTAAGTTCAAAGGCGTTTGCAACCACCATGACCTTGGACCTTTGGGCGCTGCTATCCACAAGGATGCGCTACTTCATCAGATTGCCATGCTGCAAGATATGGGTTGCGATGCTATCCGCACGAGCCACAATATGCCTGCACCCGAGCTGGTTGAATTGTGCGACGAGATGGGAATAATGATGATGATTGAGCCGTTTGACGTGTGGAACCACGGCAAGACAGACAACGACTACAACAAGGAGTTCAACGACTGGTGGCAATGGGACATCACGAACATGGTCAAGCACTACCGAAATAACGCCTGCGTTATGCTCTGGTCGAGCGGTAACGAAGTGTGGAACCAAGTACTGCCTGACGGTATAGAGATCGTGACGAATCTGCAGGCACTGTTCCACCAACTCGACCCCACCCGTCCCGTAACCAATGGCATGGATCAGGCGATGCATATCATCCACAACGGTTTCGGCGCAGCTGTCGAACTGCCGGGACTGAACTATCGCACCGGTCGTTATCATGAGGCGTACGAGAATCTGCCACAAAAGATGATTCTCGGTTCGGAGACCGCTTCCACCGTTTCCTCACGCGGTGTATACAAGACTCCTGCCATATTGAAAGATTTCGCGATGTACGATGATTATCAGTCTTCAGGCTACGATGTAGAGTATTGCCCATGGTCTGGTCTTCCCGAGCAGGATTTCCAACTGCAGGACGATTACCCGTGGACTCTCGGTCAGTTCGTTTGGACAGGATTTGACTACCTGGGCGAGCCTTCACCGTACGACACGGATGCCTGGCCAAGTCACAGCTCGTACTTCGGTATCATCGACCTTGCATCGCTGCCCAAAGACCGTTACTACCTCTACCGCTCGCAGTGGCAGACCAAACAACCTACCCTGCACGTGTTGCCGCATTGGAACTGGCAGGAGGGCGATCTGGTGCCGGTGTTCTGCTATACCTCCTACCCTGCAGCCGAGTTGTTCGTTAACGGCAAGAGCTTCGGTAAGCTACGTCATGCTACCGCCGAAGAGACTGAGCGCCTGAAAGCAGGAGAAACGATTGAAGGCGTAAGCGCTATGCCCAAGGTCGGCGATTTCGTGCCGCCTGTATGGGGTTCGCAGCCCACACCCGAACTGCTGCCACGATACAGGCTTATGTGGTTTGATGTGCCTTATGAGGCCGGCAAGATGGAGGTTGTAGCCTACGATGCCAATGGCAAAGAGGCAGCACGCGAAACGATCCGCACAGCCGGCGAGCCGTACAAACTGACAGCTGTTTGGGCGAACCAACGCGAGTATCCGGAAGAACTGTGCTACATCACGCTACGCGTGGAGGATAAGGACGGCAATCTCTGCCCGAATGCGGCGAACCTTATTCATTATGAAGGGGAAGGCTTTGTTGCCACTGCCAACGGCGATGCCGCTTGTCTTGACAGCTTTGTTGAGCCACAGATGCACGCCTTTGCCGGACAATGTACATTCATCGTTCGTCTGGGCAGCAAAGGTACTTTCTCGGCAGAAGGCTTGCAATCAGCACAGATCAAGTTGTAACGGCTAATAGTCATAACATAACACACAGAAAAGACGCCTCACTTGTTTGTGAAGCGTCTTTTCCTTTAGCCTTTTAGCTTTGTCGTTTAGCGACTTACTTTACTTCTTCGAAGTCAACGTCCTCGGCGTCTTTATTGCCGTTGTTGCTGCCGGCGTTGCCTTGGTTGAAGTCCTGTCCGGCGTTGTACGTACCGCCTTGCTGACCTTGAGCGTTCTGGGCATTGGCAGCGTTGTACATCTCAGCGCTGGCAGCCTGGAAAGCACTCATCAGGGTGTTACCTGCAGCCTCGCATGCGTCGGCATCCTTCTTCTCATATGCAGCCTTGAGGTCAGCCAGAGCCTTCTCGATCGGTGCTTTCTTGTCAGCCGGAATCTTGTCGCCCAATTCGGCAAGTTGCTTCTCGGTCTGGAAGATGGTAGCGTCAGCCTTGTTCAGCTTGTCAGCGGTCTCTTTGGCACGCTTGTCTGCCTCTGCGTTGGCCTCAGCCTCAGCCTTCATACGCTTGATCTCTTCATCGCTCAAGCCGCTGGATGCCTCGATACGGATCTTCTGCTCCTTGCCGGTAGCTTTGTCCTTGGCAGTAACGTTGAGGATACCGTTGGCATCGATATCGAAGGTTACCTCGATCTGCGGTTCGCCACGACGTGCCGGCATGATGCCATCGAGGTGGAAGATACCGATCTGCTTGTTCTGAGCTGCCATCGGGCGCTCACCTTGCAGAACCTTGATCTCTACCGACGGCTGGTTGTCAACGGCTGTGGTGAAGGTCTCGGTCTTCTTGGTCGGAATCGTAGTGTTAGCCTCGATCATCTTGGTCATCACGCCGCCCATGGTTTCGATACCCAGGCTCAGCGGGGTAACGTCGAGCAGAAGAACGTCTTTCACGTCGCCGGTCAACACACCGCCTTGGATGGCTGCGCCTACGGCTACTACTTCATCGGGGTTCACGCCTTTCGACGGAGCTTTGCCGAAGAACTTCTGTACGGCATCCTGGATAGCAGGAATACGTGTCGAACCGCCTACGAGGATGATCTCGTCAATGTCGCCGGTGGTCAAGCCGGCATTCTGCAGAGCCGTACGGCACGGAGCGATAGTACGCTGAATCAGGTCGTCGATCAGTTGCTCGAACTTAGCACGTGTCAGGGTCTTAACCAGGTGTGCAGGTACGCCGTTGACCGGCATGATGTACGGCAGGTTAATCTCCGTGGTCGTGGTGTTCGACAACTCGATCTTTGCCTTCTCTGCTGCTTCCTTCAGACGTTGCATAGCCATCGGGTCTTTCGAGAGGTCAGCACCGCCGTTCTCGTTCTTGAACTCCTGAACGAGCCAGTCGATGATACGGTGGTCGAAGTCATCACCGCCGAGGTGGGTATCACCATCGGTAGCTTTTACCTCAAATACGCCGTCGCCGAGCTCCAATACGGATACATCGTGCGTACCACCACCGCAGTCGAATACTACGATCTTCATGTCCTTGTTGGACTTATCCAGACCGTAAGCCAGAGCGGCTGCTGTAGGCTCGTTAACGATACGGCGTACGTTCAGACCGGCAATCTCACCGGCTTCCTTCGTAGCCTGACGCTGCGAGTCGTTGAAGTAAGCGGGCACGGTGATTACAGCTTCCGTTACTTCCTGACCAAGATAGTCCTCGGCGGTCTTTTTCATCTTCTGAAGGATGATAGCTGAGATCTCTTGCGGCGTGTACAAGCGGCCATCGATATCAACACGCGGAGTGTTGTTGTCGCCCTTGACTACCTTATACGGTACGCGGGCTATCTCGCCTTGCAGACGATCATAGGTCTCGCCCATGAAACGCTTGATTGAATATACGGTTTTTGTCGGGTTCGTAATAGCCTGACGCTTAGCGGGGTCACCCACCTTACGCTCGCCGCCATCTACAAAGCCGATAACAGACGGGGTTGTACGTTTACCTTCGCTGTTGGCGATAACGATAGGCTCATTGCCTTCCATAACTGCGACGCAGGAGTTTGTTGTTCCCAGGTCAATTCCAATAATCTTACTCATATGTTTAGTGTTTTAAATTTCGTTATATTATATCGACCAGGATTGGTCGATGCTTGTTCTGCTACTCACATGCTGAGTGGCTTCACCCTATTATGTGCAAACAATGTGCCAGACACAAAAAAGGCGTGCATTTCTGCCAAACGCACGCCTTTTCTGCCAAAATGTCTGCCAAAATGTCAGTGAAGTAATTGCGGGAGATAGTCGAGCAATGCCTTCATGTCAGGCAGGAACACATCGGGTTTCCACGGAGCGAAATCGTCATAGACCAACACTCCGGTATTCAGGATGACGGTGAACAAATCTGCTGCACGCGCAGCCTGCAGGCCAAGCGGGGCATTCTCGATGACGCAACACTCCTCTTTCGGCAATCCGCTTTTTTCCCAAGCTTTCAGGTAGGGTTCGGGGCGCGGTTTGCCGTGCGGGCACTCAAAGGCAGTGATCATCCGTTCGCGAACGAAGATACCCGGGAAAGCGGTGTTCAGTTGGTCGAGCAGCGTCAGTTGCGCACTGCCTGTCACCAGCCAGATCTGCGTACCCGGTGTTTCCTTGATTGCCTTAAGCACCTCATAGGCACCGGGCATAGGCTTGGCACCGCCTAACTCCACGAACTTCTCGCCTTTCTCTTTGTAGAATGCTTCTACATCTTCGAGCGAGATGTTCAGTTCGGGTTTCTGCTGCTTGTAGGCATTCAGAATCACATCGCGGCTGGTGCAGCCCTCCTGCATGTAGCAGTCACGCTGAGTGAAGTGCAGCCCGTGGCGCGCCATAACAATCTCCCATGCACGAGCATGATTCGGCATAGAGTTGAACAGCACGCCGTCCATATCGAAGAAAAAGCCCTTTTTCATAAGATACCAGAAATCAGATATCAGAAATCAGATTATTGGTGTTGCTCACGGAGCAGGTCGTTAACGGTCTTAACCGGGTTGAAGGTCGAAACGGGTACTTCAACGAAGATCGTATTCCACTTGGCCATAGCACCGTTCCACAAACCCGGCAATTCCAGTGCTTGCAGTTCGCGGCCGTCTTTCGACTTTTGCGAGATGAAGCCGGTCTTCGGGTCAACGAACTTCAAGAGGTCAAACGGCTTGCCTTCATAATCCTTGATGGCACAAACCAGATCAACCGGGTTGAAGTACTTCGACTTAGCCATCAGCTCCTTGTCAGGAATCTGAACGGACTCGAGGATCTGGTTGGTGATCGATCCGTCTTCCTCACGTACGCGGAACGGTCCACCGCCGGGTTCGCCGGTGTTGCGCACTACGCCGCACACACGGATAGGACGATTGAGTCGTGCACGCTCCTCGGCACTCAGGTCGGGATTGCGCAATGCCTCGAATACACGTTTCTGCTCGGTAACCAGCACACCTGCCAGCAGTTGCTTGAACTCCACGGTTGAGCCTTTCAGGCGATCGGGAACAACATTGTCGATGTTCTTAACGAATACGATGTCAGCATCCTGCTCGTTCAGGTTCTCGATGAGCGCACCGTGACCACCCGGGCGGAACAAGAGTTTGCCGTCAGCCGTGCGGAACGGAGTGCCGTCAGGATTGGCTGCCAACGTGTCAGTCGAAGGTTTCTGCTCGGAGAAGGATACATTGAACTTCACACCATACTTAGCCTCAAGCTTCTGCAGATTGTCGGCAATATGCTTGCGGAACAAGGGCAGATGATCGTGCGAAACAGTGAAGTGGATATTTACCTCGCCATTGGAAGCGGCATACAACGCGCCTTCCACCATGTGCTCCAATGCCGGAGTGCGTGCGCCATCACGATAGGAGTGGAAGAGTAGCAAGCCTTTCGGCAGATTGCCGTAGTTCATGTCTTTCAGGAGGAAGCGAACAGCGTCTTGACCCTCTTTGCCGGCAAGTTGGTCGCCAAAAGCGAACTTGGAGATGTTGCCCAGGAACTCCTTGATGAATGGAGTCTCCTCGCCGTTGTCGAGGTACTCAAACAGATTCTTAAACATACGCGAAGCAGCGCCCGATGCGGGAACGAACTTCAGTACCTTATGACCTTCTTTCAGGTACTCCTGCCAAGCAGCGATGAACTCTTTGCGCTCAGCTACCGAAGGGCTGATTACGCCTTTGTGCAGCGCAGCAGGTTCTACGATATCCAGTACAGGGAAACCGGTCTGGAAATACTTCAATTGTTCTTCCGCCTTCTGAACGGAGATTCCGCGAGCATTGAGTTGCTCAATGTCTTGTTGGGTAAAGTTCATGGTAGTACTATTTTTAGTTAAATTGTTAATTCGTTAAACTGTTAAGCCGTTAAGCTGTTATATTGTTAAGCAGCTCGGCAATAGCGGGTTGGTCGGCCTCTTTCATTGCGCCACGCAGGGTTACAACAGGCTCTACAATCTCCACATTCTGCATCGGTTCGATCATAGCACGCATGACTTTGGCAGCCTGCGGAGCCCATGATCCGTTCTCAACCAGCGCTATGCGTCGGTTTTTGTAGCCCTTGAGCTGCAACTTGTGCAGGAAAGCGTGCATGGGCGGGAACAGATCGGCATCGTAGGTGCAAGCGCAGAGGATCATCTTGCCGTAACGGAAGGCATCCTCAACGGCTTCCGCCATATCATCGCGGGTAAGATCGGTGAAGGCAACTTTGATTCCTTTTGCGCGCAACTGGTCAGCAATATATTCGGCAGCATGCAGGGTATTTCCGTGGATAGAAGCAGATACGACGAATACGCCTTCGGTCTCCACCTCGTAGGCGCTCCAAATCGTGTACAGGCGCAGCGCCTCATCTTTCTGCTCACCTTCCAGCGCATAGCCGTGCAGCGGAGCGATAGTGGCAATATCCAGCGGAGCAATCTTCTTGAGTACGGCTTGTACCTGCTGACCGTACTTGCCTACAATATTGAAGTAGTAGCGGCGCGCCTCACAAGCCCAATCATCGGTGTCGGCAGTGTAGATGCCGAACTTGCCGAACGCATCGGCCGAGAACAGGACTTTCTCTTCGGGACAGTAACTCATCATCACCTCCGGCCAATGAATCATCGGAGCAGCCAGGAAACGCAACGTCAATCCGCCCAAATCGAGGATGTCACCTTCCTTAATGATACGTACGTGCGCGTGCGAGATGCCGAACTGCGTCATCATGTTCTGCGCAATCTTCGAGCAGAGGATCTCGGCATCAGGATATATCTGCAGGAAACGCGCGAGCGAACCCGAGTGATCGGGCTCCATGTGGTGTACTACCAGGTAGTCGGGCTTGCGCCCCATGAGCGACTTCTCCAACTTGTTCAGCCACTCGTCGGTGCAACGCGGATCAATACTATCGAGCACTGCCACCTTGTCAGCGCAAAGCAGATAGGAGTTGTAACACATGCCGTCGGGCAAGGCATATTGCCCCTCGAACAGATCCAATGTGGGATCATCACAGCCAATATACGATATCGATTTCATACTAATTTTGATATTTCGTTAGAATAATTTTTGCCTTTTACGCAATTTGGGTACAAAGATACAAAAAAAAAAGCAAAAATGCAAATTTCTGCCCAAAAAATTTGCATAAATGAAAAATATTTTGTAATTTTGCAGAAAATATATGTTTAACCCTCTAAATTTTGAAAATTATGAAGTACGTTTGTGATGTATGCGGTTGGGAGTATGATCCCGCTGTTGGTGCTCCTGAGGCAGGTATCGCTCCCGGCACGCCGTGGGAGGAAGTGCCCGAATCATTCGAGTGCCCTGTTTGCGCAGTAGGCAAAGACTCGTTCTCGCCGGCAGAGTAAGAAAATAGCAATGATCAAAAGTAAACCCTAGGATACCCTTGTGTTTCTCTAATGTTGCGTAAATAAACAGCCCGATTAGAAGTTAACAAAAGAATGGGATGCGCGATGCGCATCCCATTCTTGTAATTGTGCTATTCGCTTAGCGAACGATGCCTGTTACGGTATATACTTTACCGTTAACGAGGATATAGAGTTGACCGTTCTCGATGAACTTCTGAGCCTTCATCTCACCCATGATGTTATCCACACCCTGGCCTTGACTTAGAGCGATGTAGATGTAGCCACCGAACTCAGCCCATGCTTCGTTGTAGGTCTTCTGGAAGTAGATATCTACCTGACCTGCGTGAGCCTCATCCACTACATAGTTGTCACCCTGATCAGGATACCAAGTCATATTCTCACCGATGAGTTCAACAACCTTCAGGGAGTCGCCAATAGCCAACGAAGTAGAAAGAACGAATTCTTCGCTTTCAGCAGCCTCGTTAACGTGGAACTTGTAAGCAGCCTCGCACTTCCATTCGTTCATCGAACCTACCAGGTAGATGCCGTCGTTGCTCGGTTGCGGTTCAACACCATGCAGCAGCGTAGCAACAGCCGAACCACCAACCTCGCCCGGAACGAGCGTGAATTCTACCTTATAAGCGCCGTCTTGCTCTACCGTGAGGATATAGTCACCCGATTGCGGATATTGAGCGATGTCCCATGAGTGGTTAGCAACCATCTTATACTGGTAGTCATGGTTTGCAAGCAGATCAACAGAATCAATGGTGTACTTCCAGCTGCCATCCAACTGCTCAACCATGTTCGTTACCGTACTATTGAGGTTCCAGCTCTCTCCCAACAAATCAGGATCACCAACAACGGTATAGGAAGTAATAGCTACTTCACCGCCGAATGAACCGATGATGCAGAGCTTGCCTTCAGCGTTTACTTTAACCTTCACATCGCCGGCTGCTGCAAGAATAACCTTGATATTATCGTTGTCACCTTGTACCACACCTTCCGACGAGCAGTTCATATCCACGTCATCGATGCTCAGCATGTTGCTCCAAGACTTGTTCTGCTTGAAGATCTTGAACTGATAAGCTCCTGCTTCCCAGTTTACAACCAGACTGTCGCCATCAAACGGCAGAGCAGCATCAGCGCTCCAGTTGTTGGTCATCGAGCCTACGAGATAGTAGTTAGCGACAACAGGAACGAGGAAGTTACCGGTTACGCACAACTTACCGTCAACAATCTTCACTTTCAGTTCACCTGCGGCAGCCATGTTAACCTTAACGTTACCTTGATCACCGCTCATGATGCCCTCCGACGAGCAATCGTTATCAATATCCGCGAAGGTCAGAGCATTCTCCCATGCCCAATCCTTCGGAACAACCTTGAACTCGCAAACACCTGCAGGCAGACTTACGACAGCGCTATCGCCTACCATAGCATACGCATCTGCTCCCGCCCATGCACCGATTGCGGCGTCACTACCAATCATATAATAGTTAAACGTCGGCTGTTCCGGAGCTGCCGGGAAGGTTACATTCAGCGTGCTATCGGCATAACTCCATACGAAGGTATATTCACCGGCTACGTCTGCGACGAACTCGAAGTTTCTACCGTCGTTAATGAGGTTTACATGCTCAGCCTTCGGCCATTCACGATGGATACGGAACAGAGTTTCACCCTCACCATTCAAGCTCAGATACTGGCCATCAGAAACAATCTTGAACTCATAGGTCGAATCAGCCAACGTCACAACGACAGAAGCTGTCAGGCTATCAGCTGCAGGAACAAATGCAGGTGCATCAGCAACTTCCCATGTTGTAAGCGTACCGGCCAACTTAACAACAGGCAGTTCACCTTCTTCAGGAACAACAGGCTCATCCTTAGCGGGGAAGGTAACATTCAACGTGCTGTCGACATAGCTCCATACGAAGGTATAGTCACCGGCCATGTCTGCTACGAACTCGAAGTTTCGACCATCGTTGATGAGGTTTACATGCTCAGCCTTCGGCCAACCACGATGGATACGGAACAGAGTTTCACCCTCACCGTTCAAGCTCAGATACTTGCCATCAGAAACGATCTTGAACTCATAGGTCGAATCTACCAATGTCACAACGACAGAAGCTGTCAGGCTATCAGCCGCAGGAACGAATGCAGGAGCATTAGCAACTTCCCACGTGGTAAGAGTACCGGCCAATACTACTGCAGGCAAAGCATTTTCTTCAGGTTCATCACCGGGCTGGTCACCACCGGGTTCGTCGCCACCACCTTGCTCTTCAGCCTTTACAGACCATTCGCCGGCTACTTTGCTGTTGTTGTCACTAACCCATTTAGCGGCTTCTGAAGTAATGGTGAAAAGATTCTTACCATCGGTAGGGATATCCAAATCTTCAGACTGAGCGTTCCAATGCTCAACGGCACCACTACCATTTGCGCGCACAAAGACGCAATGTGCATGGGATGCATCAATATCAGCATACCACATATCCTCTTCACCATCAACCGGAGTCATGCGAACGCCCGGCCATTCCGAGCCGTTAGCACCACCCCAATAGTGAATAGCGACAGCAGCACCGTCAGCTTTCCACCAGCCTTGGGCTGCCTTACAATAAATGCGGGTTGTTTCCGCACTGGCAAAAGTGAATCCAAGCACCAATGCCATTACTAACGAGAGAAATTTTCTCATAATTTAAAGATTTAATGTTAATGTATAAATTGGGTTAATAATTTAACTTTCGTCAAAAATACGCACATACCGATTGCAAAGTTACAAACTTTTTTTGGAATTTGCAAGTCTTTGTGCATTTTTTTTGCATTATTCATCATTTTTTTGTAACTTTGCAGCAAAATAGCCGATTTTTTGATTTCAAAAGGCAATTTTTCGAAAAAATTGATTACAGCAAACAGATATTACCGAACAGAAATATGCTATCATCAACCGACCAACAAGAGATATTGAGACGGCGCACCTTTGCCATTATCTCGCACCCGGATGCGGGTAAGACGACACTGACCGAGAAACTTCTGCTCTACGGCGGCGCTATCCACGTAGCCGGCGCTGTAAAGTCGAACAAGATCCGCAAGACTGCTACCTCCGACTGGATGGAGATAGAGAAGCAGCGTGGCATCTCGGTGGCAACCTCTGTCATGGGCTTCGACTATACCCCATCCTATCACAACGAGGCAGGAACAACCTATCACATCAATATCCTTGATACCCCTGGTCACCAGGACTTTGCGGAAGATACGTTCCGCACGCTGACTGCTGTGGATTCGGTAATCATCGTTATCGATGCCGCCAAAGGCGTAGAGACGCAGACGCGCCGACTAATGCAGGTCTGCCGCATGCGCAAGACCCCTGTCATGGTATTCATCAACAAGATGGATCGCGAAGGCAAAGATCCCTTCGACCTGCTTGACGAGGTAGAAGCTGAACTCGGCATCAAGGTTCGTCCGCTCAGCTGGCCTATCAACAGCGGACAACGGTTCAAGGGCGTATATAACATCTTTCAGCAGACACTCGATCTGTATCAGCCCGATAAGACGCATGTCACGGAGTCTATTCAGTTCGATGATGTCAGCGATCCGCAGATTGCCAAACTGGTCGGCGACCAGGATGCCACCAAACTACAGGAAGACCTGGAGATGATCGAAGGCGTGTACGATGCATTCAGCAAGGATGCGTATCTGGCAGGCGAACTGGCTCCGGTGTTCTTCGGCTCGGCACTGAACACCTTCGGTGTCAAGGAGTTACTGGAGTGCTTCGTGCATATAGCTCCCTCGCCGCGCCCCGTGATGGCCGAGGAGCGTGAAGTGGCTCCGATGGAGGATAAATTCACAGGATTCTGTTTCAAGATTCATGCGAACATGGATCCCAACCACCGCTCATGTATAGCGTTCTTTAAGATATGTTCCGGCAAATTCGAACGTAATACCTATTATACGCACGTGCGTAAGGGGCAACAGATGCGATTCAGTTCGCCCACCTGCTTCATGGCGCAAAAGAAAGAAACGGTGGATGAGGCGTTCGCCGGAGATATAGTCGGCTTGCCGGATACGGGTAACTTCAAGATAGGCGATACCCTCACAGCAGGTGAGAACCTGCACTTCAAAGGTCTGCCATCGTTCTCACCGGAGATGTTCAAGTACATCGAGAACGCTGACCCGATGAAGCAGAAACAACTGGAAAAAGGCATCAACCAGCTGATGGACGAAGGTGTAGCCCAGCTGTTTGTCAGCCAACTCAACGGACGAAAGATCATCGGTACAGTCGGACAACTGCAGTTTGAGGTTATTCAGTACCGTCTGGAACACGAATACCAGGCCAAGTGCCGCTGGGAACCCCTACAGATGTACAAAGCCTGCTGGCTGGAGAGCGACGATCAGGCAGAGCTGGAGATGTTCAAAAAGCGCAAACCGCAGTATATGGCTTTCGACAAAGACGGACGCGATGTCTTCATGGCCGATAGCGCCTACGTATTACAGATGGCGCAGCAGGACTATAAACATATCACTTTCCATTTCACATCGGAATTCTAAGAGAAAAGCGAGCCAATCTTGGCTCGCTTCTTTATTATGGGTTGCTTTACTCGCTTAGCGGATGGATTATTATCTTCGTCCTTGTGATCGCCGCCAAATGTTCAGCAGCCATTCTTTCACGCCGCTGACGATACGCCATATTGCCGAGGGCTGCGGTATATCGGTGAGCAGGAAGTCTTGCCCCTCGGAATGCGTACGTTGTTCGGGATAGAGCAGCAAGGTGCTGTAGTTTGGGAAGAACTCCCGGAGCATCCTCGGCACATTGGCGAACAACGGGTTATAACTCGGTGTAGCATGACGTGCCTGAAGCAGCACGAGCATATCATCCGGCCGGATATGTTTGGCTATCTGTAATACGTCTTCCCAGCCTGTCAGTTCGCGGTACGTAGCTCTGAGGTACTTACCCGGTCGGGCACACAACGCCTGTATCGGTCGCTTGGTAGCATCGTGGCAGTAGAAGATCACGCGCGCACCTATCTGACTGCTCAAGCGGCGTATCTGACCAAAGCACGAGATGAAGTCACGTTCCTTCTCCGCAT
>Ga0310696_10000971_pt1 | contig 42214 bp, 30 predicted proteins | sample AusTroGonzalo_MG_4_FD_203885 | JGI IMG/M metagenome (GOLD analysis project Ga0310696, IMG submission 203885) | Bovine rumen microbial communities from tropical cattle in Woodstock, Queensland, Australia - Gonzalo_02 (v2) (version 2) | ecosystem: Host-associated > Mammals > Digestive system >... | reverse complement strand
TGTCTATACCGAAACACATTCGGCACAGACCAATGCCAACGGTTTGGTTTCCATTGAAATCGGTGACGGCACAAGCAACGACGATTTTACTGCAATCAACTGGGCAAATGGACCATTTTTCGTGAAGACCGAAACCGATGTTAACGGTGGCGATGACTATGATATTATAGGTGTAAGCCAGTTGCTGTCAGTTCCGTATGCTATGTACGCGCAGACGGCTGGCAATATGCCTGATGTAAGCGGATTTTTGACCGAAGAAACCGACCCGACAGTTTCCGACTGGGCAAAGGCAGAAACCAAGCCGCAGTACGACTATTCTGAAATCCAGAATACGCCTGAAATTCCAGAACGCCAAGTCCTGACCATCAGCAACGATACCATATTCCTTTCTGATGGCGGTTTTGTGAAACTTCCACCGGTAGCAGTTGGTTTCAGTGGCGACTACAACGACTTGACAAACCGTCCCGAAATCCCAACCGTCCCTACAAATGTTTCTGCATTTGAAAACGATGCCAACTACTTGCAGTCGGAAGCCGACCCGACCGTTCCCACTTGGGCAAAGTCAGAAACCAAACCCACCTACGACTACTCCGAAATTCAGAACACTCCTAATATTCCGACCATTCCGACCACCGTTTCCTCTTTTGAAAACGATGCCAACTACCTGACCTCGGAAACCGACCCGACAGTTCCAACTTGGGCAAAAGCAGAAACCAAACCTGTTTACGACTACTCCGAAATTCAGAACACTCCAAACATTCCGACTATTCCGAATACAGTTTCCGCTTTTGAAAACGATGCCAACTACTTAACCTCGGAATCCGACCCGACAGTTCCAACTTGGGCAAAAGCAGAAACAAAACCCGCTTATGACTACTCCGAAATTCAGAACACTCCTAATATTCCGAACATTCCGAATACGGTTTCCTCCTTCGAAAACGATGCCAACTACCTGACCTCGGAAACCGACCCCTCTGTTCCCACTTGGGCAAAGACGGAAACCAAACCCATCTACGACTACTCCGAAATTCAGAACACTCCTAATATTCCGACCATTCCGACCACCGTTTCCTCCTTTGAAAACGATGCCAACTACTTGACCTCGGAAACCGACCCATCAGTTCCAACTTGGGCAAAGTCGGAAACCAAGCCAACCTACGACTACTCCGAAATTCAGAACACTCCTAATATTCCGACCATTCCGACCACCGTTTCCTCTTTTGAAAACGATGCCAACTACCTGACCTCGGAAACCGACCCTACCGTTCCCGCTTGGGCAAAAGTCGAAACCAAACCCACCTACGACTACTCCGAAATTCAGAACACTCCTAATATTCCGACCATTCCGACAGCAGTTTCCGCTTTCGAAAACGATGCCAACTACCTTACCTCGGAATCCGACCCTACCGTTCCTGCTTGGGCAAAGTCGGAAACCAAGCCTGTTTACGATTACTCCGAAATTCAGAACACTCCTGCAATTCCGACAGTTCCGACCGCAGTTTCCGCATTCGATAACGATGCCAACTACCTGACTTCGGAGACCGACCCATCGGTTCATGCTTGGGCAAAAGCAGAAAACAAACCGGCTTACGATTACACTGAAATTCAGAACACCCCGAATCTCAATGTTTATCTGACTTCGGAAACTGACCCGACCATTTCTGCTTGGGCAAAGGCAGAAAACAAACCTGTTTACGACTACACAGAAATTCAGAACACCCCGAATCTCAATGTTTACCTGACCTCGGAAACCGACCCGACCATTTCCTCTTGGGCAAAGGCTGAAAACAAACCGACTTACCAATATTCTGAAATTCAGAACACACCGAACCTGAATGTTTATCTGACCTCGGAAGCCGACCCGACAGTTCCCACTTGGGCAAAGGCTGAAAACAAACCCACCTACCAGTATTCTGAAATTCAGAATACCCCGACACAAGTTTCCGCATTCGAGAACGATGCCAACTACTTGACCTCTGAAACCGACCCGTCAGTTCCCTCTTGGGCAAAGGCAAATTCAAAGCCTACTTACCAATATTCTGAAATCCAAAACACTCCAAATCTTAGCGTTTATTTGACAAACGAAACCGACCCGACAATTTCTGCATGGGCAAAGGCGGATACAAAGCCGACTTACAATTATGCGGAAATACAGAACGCTCCGACTGCTGTTTCTTCTTTCGAAAACGATGCAAACTACATTTCTACCGAAACCCAGACTTTGGCGGATGTTATAGTTTTGGGCAATTCTGCGGGCAACAACCGGATAAAGAATGTAGCCAATCCTACCGATGCGCAGGATGCAGCCACCAAGAAGTACATTGATGATATTGTTGCTCCTATACTGGCACAAAATGCAAGAATGCAGGCAACTGTTGATTCGCTGAATTATGTTTTAAGTTTGAATGCGCACGAATATGTTGACCTCGGCTTGCCTTCTGGCACCAAGTGGGCTACCTGCAATGTAGGCTCAAACACTCCCGAAGGTTACGGTGACTACTTTGCTTGGGGCGAAACCAGCACGAAGTCAACTTATCTCTACGATACTTACACATATTCCGACAATCCTACCACTCTTCCTTCGAGTGCCGATGCAGCCACCGCCAACTGGGGTTCTGCCTGGCGTATGCCTACAAAGGAAGAGTTTGAGGAATTGAACACCAACTGCACAGTAACTTGGACAACCCAGAACGGCGTAAACGGACGCTTGTTCACCGGACCTAACGGCAACTCAATTTTCCTGCCCGCTGCCGGCAGCCGCAACGGTAGTGAGCTCTACTACGATGGCTCCAACGGCGGCTACTGGTCTAGTTCGCTCTTTTCGGACATTACGGTCTTCGCATGGTACCTCTACTTCTATTCGGACGATTGCTACATGGGCAACTTCGGCCGCAACTATGGGTTTACTGTTCGCGCTGTCTGCCAGTCACAGAACTAATCTTTTGTTCTCCACCCAAAACGCGCAAAGCGGCGGAAACATTGCCGTGCGGTGCGTGCGCGGTAGCGCACACAAAGGCACCGCAGGGCAAGGTTTCCGCGGGCGAGTGAGGCGGGAAGACTTAAAGATCAAAGGAATTTACGATTTTAGGTTTACGGCAGTCGGCAAAGGTCGGCTGCTGCTTTTTTTTGTGGGGTAAATTTGCCCCGCAAAATCTTGTCTCAAATCATCAAATCTTCGAATTATCAACCTTTAGTTCGGCGTAGCCAAATCTTCAAATCCTCAAATCCTTGAATCCCTCCTCCCGGGCTGAAAGCTCAGCAAGCACAACAGGTTTAGGCAACGCCTCAAACCAATACGCATCCGTCATCCCTACGCCCTGAAAGGGCAAAAGCAATTTACGATTTTGGGTAATTCAATAATCTGTAGCGGCGCAATGCTTTGCGCTCGCTACAATAATTGGGAACAAAAAACGCAAAGAAAATGATTCGTTTGCAGAAATAATTGTATATTTGTCGCTGAAAGAACAATGGCGATGGCAAGAAACGATGTCATAGAAAGCATTAGGCAGGTGGCTAATGATGTGTTACCCAAGGGAAGCGAACTTTACCTTTATGGTTCGCGTGCCCGTGGCGATTATCGCGACGACAGCGACTGGGACTTGCTGCTATTGCTCGACAAGCAGAAAAACGAATTTGATGATTTCGATAAATATGCCTATCCGATAATGGAATGTGGTTTTGACCTTTCGCAGTATTTTAGCGTACATACTTACACAAAAAAGGAATGGTATGATGGCAGACACGCTATGTTTTTCTATAATGTAGAACGCGACAAACAACTTTTGTATGAATCTTAGCAAAGAAGAAAGACGGATTGTCGTCGGTATGGAACTGGAAAAAGCGGAACGCATTTTCGCAGAATATGAGGTGCTTCAAAAGGCTGGTTTTTGGAGTACTTTAGTCAATAGGTTGTACTATTCTGCTTTTCATGCAGTGAGTGCCATGCTCATTAATGATGGATATGAAGTTGGTACGCATAAGGGGGCGGTCATCCGTTTTCAGCAGTACTATGTAAAGACGGGAAAATTCAGTGTTGATGATGGTCGTTTTTATTCTCAGTTGCAGACAATGCGCGAAAGTGCCGACTATAATTGTTCTTATGAAGTAACGGAGGAAGAAGTAATTTCCCGCATAGAACCAGTTCGCCTGCTTATTGATAAAATTAAGCAGTATATTGCGCTGACGAATTAGAGGAATGTACGATTTACAATCTGTCCTTTCGGATTTGCAACCAAACGGGAATCTTCGAATTATCAAATCCTCGAATCATTGAATCCCTCCTCTCGGGCTGAAAGCCCAGCAAGCACAACAGGTTTAGGCATCGCCTCAAACCGAATGGACAAGCACCACCCACGCCCTGAAAGGGCAAAAGGATTTACGAAATATGATTAAAAGAACGGCAGTCGGCAAATGGTCGGATGTCGTTTTTTTTGTGTTCGAATGCCTACGCTGTTTTGGGCTTGCAGGCTTAAAGGCTAACAGGCTCGAAGTCTCACAGTCTTGCAGTCTTGCAGCCTGACAGACTGGTCTTCTGCTCGACTGGTCTTCCATTAGACTTTTAGCCCCCTTTTTGCATCTTGTCAGCAAAATCGTAAATCGTCAATTCCTTTGCATCTTGTCGGCAACTTGAAACCAAGAAACTTAGAACGGCGAAGCCCTCAACGAAGTTAAACTTAGAAACCAAGAAACACAGAAACATCTTTTGCATCTTGTCGGCAACCTGAAACTTGAAACTTGAAACTTGAAACCAAGAAACTTAGAAACCTAGAAACCATCTTTTTCATCTTGTCAGCAAAATCGTAAATCGTCATTCGTAAATCGTAAATAAATTGTATTTTTGCACCACTTTAAAAATTGTACAATGACAAAGAAGTTTTCCGAGTATAAGCAACTCGATTTATTTGAGATTAACAACGAAATGAAGGACCTCTGGGCAAAGGAGGATACCTTTCACAAAAGTATAGAAACCCGCGAAGGCTGTAAGCCTTTCATCTTCTTCGAAGGTCCGCCATCGGCAAACGGAATGCCTGGTATCCATCACGTTATGGCACGTACAATCAAGGACGTTGTCTGCCGCTACAAGACTTTGACTGGTCACAAAGTTGACCGTAAGGCTGGTTGGGATACCCACGGTCTGCCTGTGGAACTCGGCGTCGAAAAGACTCTCGGCATCACCAAGGAGGACATCGGCAAGAAGATTTCCGTAAAGGACTACAACGACACTTGCCGTCGCGAAGTTATGAAATACACAAGCCATTGGACCGACCTCACCGAGCGCGTCGGCTACTGGGTTGACCTCGAAAATCCGTACATTACCTACGATAACCGCTACATTGAGACTTTGTGGTGGCTGCTCAAGCAGTTGTACAACAAGAACTTGCTTTACAAGGGCTACACCATTCAGCCGTATTCGCCGGCAGCAGGTACTGGACTTAGCACACACGAACTTAACCAGCCGGGGTGCTACCGCGATGTGAAGGACACAACCGTAACCGCTCAGTTCGCAATCGTTGACCCGAAGCCCGAAATGACTGGCTGGGGAAAACCTTATTTCATTGCTTGGACAACCACGCCGTGGACTTTGCCTTCAAATACAGCACTTTGTGTTGGACGCAAGATTGAATACGTTGCAGTTCGTACATATAATATGTACACTGGCGAACCTGTTACCGTTGTAATGGCAAAGGAAAGGGTAGGTGCTTACCTGAATCCGCAGGGCGCAGAACTTCCGCTCGAGGAATACAAGCACGGCGACAAGGTAATCCCTTACAGAATCGTTGCCGAATATACTGGCGAAGACCTTCTCGATATGCGCTACGAGCAGATTTTCCCGTGGGTTAAGCCTGCTGACGGTGCTTTCCGCGTAATCCCTGGCGACTATGTAACAACCGAGGACGGTACCGGTATCGTACATATTGCTCCGACTTTCGGCGCCGACGATAACAAGGTAGCAAAGGCTGCTGGAATTCCACCGCTGGTAATGATTATCAACAGCAAGGGCGATTTCCGTCCTATGGTCGACCGCACAGGAAAATTCTTCCTCATGAGCGACCTTGACCCCGAATTTGTAAAGAACAACATAAATGTTGACTTGTATTCGAAGTACGAAGGCTGTTTCGTAAAGAACGCATACGACCCCAAGTACAATCAGGATGGAAAATACGATGCCGAAGCTGCTGCCAAGGACGAGGACTTGAACATCCGCCTTTGCATCGAGATGAAGCAGGACGGCAAGGCTTTCAAGATTGAAAAGCACTTGCACAACTATCCGCACTGCTGGCGTACCGACAAGCCAGTATTGTACTATCCGCTTGATTCATGGTTCATCAAGTCAACCGCTATGCGCGACCGTATGATTGAGCTTAACAAGACTATCAACTGGAAGCCGCAGAGCACTGGCGAAGGCCGTTTCGGAAAATGGCTTGAAAACCTTGTTGACTGGAACCTCAGCCGTTCACGCTACTGGGGAACTCCGTTGCCAATCTGGAGCACCGAGGACGCAAGCGAACGCAAGTGCATAGGTTCTGTAGAGGAACTTTACGCCGAAATGGACAAGTCAATCGCAAAGGGATATATGAAGGAATATCCGTGGAAGGGCTTCGAGGTTGGAAAATACACCAAAGAAAACTACGAAAAACTTGACTTGCATCGTCCGTATGTTGATGAGATTGTGCTTGTTGCATCGGATGGACGTAAGATGTTCCGCGAACCTGACCTTATCGATGTTTGGTTCGATTCGGGTGCAATGCCTTACGCACAGTGGCATTATCCGTTCGAGAACAAGGACAGGTTCGACAAGTTGTTCCCGGCTGATTTCATCGCCGAGGGTGTTGACCAGACTCGCGGTTGGTTCTTCACGCTTCACGCAATTGCAACAATGATTTTCGACAGTGTAGCATATAAGAATATCATTTCCAACGGCTTGGTTCTCGACAAGAACGGCAACAAGATGTCGAAGCGACTTGGCAATGCTGTAAATCCGTTCGAAACTATCGACAAGTACGGTGCCGACCCAGTTCGCTGGTACATGATAACCAATGCACAGGCTTGGGACAACCTTAAGTTCGACATTGCTGGAGTTGACGAGGTAAAGCGCAAATTCTTCGGAACTTTGTACAACACCTATAATTTCTTTGCAATGTACGCCAATACCGACAATTTCACTTACGCAGAACCAGATGTTCCGTTCGAGAAGCGTCCCGAACTCGACCGCTGGATTCTCAGCTTGTTGAACACTTTGGTTAAGGAAGTCGGCGAGGCTTACGAAACTTACGAAAATACAAAGGCAGGCCGTCTGATTCAGACTTTCGTGATGGACCACCTGAGCAACTGGTATGTTCGTCTCGGCAGAAAGCGCTACTGGGGCGGCGAGTACGACGAGGACAAGATTTCGGCTTATCAGACACTTTATACTTGCTTGATAACCATTGCAAAGATTGCTTCGCCGATAGCACCGTTCTATATGGACAAGATGTATCGCGACCTCAACGCCGTTACTGGCAAGGAAAACTACGAATCGGTTCATCTTGCTTATTTCCCGAAGGTTAACGAGCAGATAATCGACAAGAGCCTTGAGGAAAGGATGGAAATGGCACAGACTATTTCATCTATGATTCTCGGTTTGCGCCGCAAGGTCAGCATCAAGGTTCGCCAGCCGTTGCAGAAGATTATGGTTCCGTCGGTTTCGGACGACTTTGCAGAGCAAATGGCTAAGGTTGAGCAGATTATCAAGACCGAAACCAACATCAAGGAAATCCAGATTCTCGACGATTCGTCCGATTTCTTGGTAAAGAAGATTAAGGCGAACTTCAAGGTTTTGGGACCGCGTTACGGCAAGATTATGAAGCAGGTTGCAAATGCAATTTCGCAGATGTCGCAGAAGGACATTGCTTCGCTCGAGCGCAACGATAACTTTACTTTAAATGTTGAAGGACAGGAAGTTGCAATAACAACTGCCGATGTTGAAATCAACTCCGAGGACATTCCAGGATGGCTCGTTGCAAACGAAGGCAAATACACAGTTGCCCTCGACATCAATGTAACGCCCGAACTCGTTGAGGAAGGTATTGCCCGCGAATTTGTCAACCGTATCCAGAACATTCGTAAGGACAGCAACTTCGACATTACCGACCGTATCCGCGTAAAAATCAGTTCTACCGCAGAACTCGACACCGCTGTCAACCATTACCGCGAATACATCTGCGGACAGACTTTGGCAAACTCAATAGAAATTGTTTCCAATGTTGACGGTGGAACCGAAATTGATGTCAACGATGTGAATGTAAAAATATTAGTAGCAAAAGAGTAAGGCCATAAGGAATATGGTGTAATATAAATTTTTTCATGTTAGCCGATGGAGCAATTCATCGGCTTTTTTTATGTCATTGTTGCCTGCTTTATCACGCTATGGTCAATGAACTAAATGAAACAAAATAATGGAATTGTGAAAAACATGCAGAAACCTTTTTTGCATGAAAAATTGAGATATTGTCTTCCTTAAGAGAAGATAAATTGAATTAAAGGTTGCGGAAGAAAAAATAATATGACTATCCGCAATTTACACAAAAAGGAGATTCCGCATAAGCGAACTCACAAGGCTCGTACCTGCGCCTGTTCGTTCTGCTTTGTGGAATGACTCCTCTCCGTCATTTCGGAAGTTATGATGAACCAGCGATACGGAAAGGGGAGCTGTGTGAATCAAACTATCCGAAATCTCCTTTGAAAATCATTGTTTTGTGCTGATTGCGGATAATCATAAAAAATAATATTCAGTTCCGATTTTTTATTTTGGAATAATGGAATATGTTATATCTTTGCAACCCTTAAAGAAATGTTAAATGGAAAGGCAGGGAAACGAACAGGTCGGCTCATTGTTATCGGCGGTAATTGCTTCTAATCCAAAACTTGCCGAGGGTTATCGCAAGTATAAGATTAAGTCGCAATGGCGTGAGATTTCGGGCGAATACGTTGCCAATGCCACAGAGGACATTTCTTTTGAAGGACGTAAAATGTTTGTGAAAGTGAAGTCGTCCATAATAAGGAGCGAAATGCTACAGATTCGCAGACAGTTGGTTTACCGCATCAACCAGACGGTGGGTGCAAATATTATTGACGAATTGATTGTAAGATAACATATTAGAAATGAAAACTTTAATACGCAACATAAAGGAGCTCGTCAACGTTGACGAAAGCGGTCGCCTGATGGCAAAAGGAGAGGAGATGTCGAAACTCCAGACAATAAAGGACGCATACCTTATCATTAATGACGACAAGATTCAATCCTACGGCAAGATGTCGGACTTGAAGCCCGACTGGGACGACGACGAGGAAAAGAGCATCGAGATTGATGCCACAGGCAAGATGGTTTTCCCTTCGTTCTGCGATTCACACACTCACCTTGTTTATGCTGGCAGCCGCGAAATCGAATACAGCGACAAGATCCGTGGTCTTAGCTACGAGGAAATCGCAAAGAGGGGTGGGGGAATCCTAAATTCTGCCGAACGCCTTAGAACCACCAGCGAAGACGAACTCTACAACCAGGCAATGGACCGCATCAACGAAATTATTTCGTTCGGCACTGGCGCTGTGGAAATTAAGAGTGGCTACGGACTTGATACCGAGAGCGAACTCAAGATGTTGCGCGTAATCAAACGTATCAAGGAAACAACTCCGCTGATTGTGAAGTCAACTTTTCTTGGTGCACACGCAACTCCGCTGGAATACAAGGAAGATCCTGACGCATACGTAGATAAGATTATAAACGAGATGCTTCCGCTTGTGGCTGCTGAAGAACTGGCAGACTTCGTGGATGTGTTCTGCGACAAGGGATTTTTCACCACCGAGCAAACCGAACGCATACTTATGGCTGGAATTAAATATGGTATGAGACCGAAAATCCACGCTAACGAAATGGCAAAATCGGGAGGAATTCAGGTGGGAGTGAAGTACGATGCTCTTTCGGTTGACCATATCGAATACACTGGTGATGAGGAAATTGCCGTTCTGAAGGATAGCGAAACTATGCCGACAATACTTCCCGGAGCAGCATTTTTCTTGAATATGCCGTATGCACCGGCTCGCAAGATGATAGCAGCAGGATTGCCAGTTGCAATCGCTTCCGACTACAATCCAGGCTCTTCGCCGGCAGGAAATATGAAGTTTATGATGTCGCTTGCTTGTGTAAACTACAAGATGCTTCCCGAAGAGGCTATTATTGCAGCAACACTGAATTCTGCATACGCAATGGGTGTCAGCGACATAGCAGGAAGTATTACGGTTGGAAAGAAGGCTAACGTATTCATTACAAAGGAAATTCCGTCAATTGAATTTATGCCGTACGCATATTGCACCGACCTGATTGATACTGTAATTCTTAACGGACAGATTTTGTAGGACAATAATATTTAAGAAGTTACGTTTATAATAACGAACTGATGAAGATGTTGTTTAGAAATAGGACATTTGTTTTGCTGGCGATTGGAATGATTTTCCTTTTGTCAGCGACATCTTGTTCCAACATAACTTCTACAAAATCATTGTTTTCGGCTATAGAAAAACGCTACGAATGCAACTGGTTCAACAACATCAGATACATGATTTCGGTCATAAGGTTCGATGACGACAACACAGAAAAACGGAGTACCTGTAGTGCCGAATACGTAAGACCGTCGCAGCATATCCTTAAAACCGATATGATTAACGACGACGGCTACATTTACATTAACGATACAATCTATGCGTTTGCCGGTGGCGAAATGGTTTCGTCGCGTCCCGACATAAACGATTTGGTGCTGGTAGTTATGGACTTATACGGAATGCCTGCAAAAGATGCCATAAATCGCATAAATGATTCTGGAATAGCAAACACATCGGAATTTTGCAGTTATACTGACACGACAGACCATAAATATTATATTGTCGGCATTGACAATTACAACGACAAAACGATGAATATGAACCAGATATGGTTTGATTCAAAGACATTGTTGCCGAAGATGGTTCAGCGTACCAAAAACGATGGGCATATATATGCGATTTCATTCGATAATTTCATCCAAGTTGGCGGCACGGGATGGATTCCGCAAAAAATAACGTATTCGAAGGACGGCAAGGTAAAAATTGTCGAACGCATATATGACGCTGTAATTCCGATTTATGAAAAGAAAAAATTGTCGGTCGATAATTTCTGCAGCAACGAAACCTTGAACGAAATACAACTTGACCCGAATTCGAATTTCTCGCTGAACTTTATGGTGGAACCGTAAAAATGCCGCCGGTTGAGCGTAGTCGAAGTCAAGGAGACAAAGTTTAAAGTTCAAGATTCAAAGTTCAAGGTTAAATGTTTAAAGATTCGAGAATTTGAGAATTTGAAGATTTGCCACAAATTTTCTAAAGCCCAAATTTTTCAAAAAAAATCCGCTAGTTGAGCGTAGCCGAAACCAAGGTACAATATCAAGGTTTAAAGATTCAAAAGTTCAAAGGTTCAAAAAAATTTACCACAAATTTATTAAAGCCCAAATTTTTCAAAAAATTGATGTGTTACCAATCGCGATTAAAAATTTTGATAAAAATTAACAACATATCGCATGCTGAGTTTGTCGAAGTATCGAAGTGCTGAATGTTCCACAAATCCCACCAAAAACTCATTATATTTTTTGAGGTTCCTTTTGTCTTATAATTTATATTATGTAAAATATAGTTGGAAGAAATGCAATGCCACAATCAAAATAGATTAACCATTCCCCTTCAGCTTTTGCCAGTGGCATTCCATTATTTCACCTGAATCTACTGTATGCAAGTGCATTGCACCTCCAAGACAATTTTTGAAATCTTTACAATTGGCGCATTGTCCACATTTCATCCAGTCTCTGTTGCGAAAAACATCAAATTTGTTATCCCATACATCAAGAAAATTGTCATTGTAAATATTTCCCTGAGCAAAACGCCTGTCGATGTTCGGACAAGCGGAAATTGAACCATCGGCAAGTACCGAACAAATATTTATACCAGCACGACAGAAATAATGCCAGTCGCGAACATTCCGGTCGTATTTGCCAAGATAAGCCTCGCAACTGAATTTTGCATCAATCTTACCTTCTTTTCGCGTTGTAATGATGAAATCAATAAGTTGTTTCATCTGAATGCTATCGAGTTTCAACCCATCGTCTGCGGCCGCTCTGCCTATAGGTGCAATCGTAAAAAATCGCCATGCTTTGACTTTGTGCTCTATAAGCAACTTTTTCATATCATCTAGTTGGGCGATGTTCATTGGACTTACACAAGTGACTATATCGTATGTTGGCAAGGATTTTTCGTTAGCTATCAAATCAATAGCATTAAGCGCATGGTCAAAACTACCCTGTCTTTTGCGAAAAGCATCATGAGTTTCGCGCAATCCATCTAAACTAACGGTTATGCTGCATAATCCTGCCGACATAAGTTTATGATGCATAACGGAATCGTATGCAAAACCGTTAGTCACAATACTCCATGGAAATCCATGACGACGTAATTCACGCCCACAATCTGCAAGGTCTTGACGTACCAACGGCTCCCCTCCTGTAATGACAACGAATACTGAGTTACAAGGATAACGTTTCTCTAAGGGAGAAATAGCCTTAATGAAATCCTCAAAAGGCATATCCTTTAAAATGGAAGAAACCGAGCAGTCTGATCCGCAATGCCTGCAATTCAAATTACAACGCTGAGTACATTCCCAGAAAAGATAGTTGAGCTCGTGAAGCTGAGTTTCCTTCCTGCGAAAATAATTATGAAAAAGCTGATGCATTAAGCTTTTATTTGCGACAATTTAATATTTAAGCTGTCACATTCAGGACTAACCAGTGTGTCAAACGATGCATAATGTCCTGCTGTATCGGTAAAACTTAGATCAATGCTATCCAATTGAATATATGAATAAGCAGTGATAATGAACTCTCCATTTTCGTCTGACACTACCGCATCACCAAGTTCATCCGATGAAATGTTAATACCCGCCAATGGCTGTAACGATGTTTCATCAATAATTTTGCCATATACGCTTGTCTCGTATATATCTTCTTCCATCTCCCTCTCCCTATTATAATTGGGAGTGCCATAGCATGCCTGCATTATAAACATAACAGAGGTAAAAGCTGAAGCTTGTAGAAGACCACGTACCCATTTGTAAGCACTTTGTTTTTTCATGATTATTTGATTTAATAAACTTTGGCAAATTTAATATAAAATTAGTAAATATAAAAATATTTCTTTATAACATAATAGTTTTCTAAAAACCAGGTAACTTAAAAGTTGAAAACATATCCATCCCCTCTCCCCTATTTTGACATCGATTCCTTAACTTCCTTGAATCGTTTGCAGGCTGGCAGTTGCTTATAGTATGCGCCACAAAGTTTTGGGACGGAAAGAACTGCATCATCAGGAAGGCCTTCGAATGCATCATCTGCAATTTCAACTTTTCCTCCGTCAATCCTTACGTATGTCAGTTGCTTGCAGTTCTTGAACGCACCTTTTTCAATTCGTGTTATTGTGGCTGGAATTCTTACGTTGGTTATGTCGCAACTATTGAATGCATTTTGTTCCAAAGCGGTTACTGTGTATGGTACGTTTTCCTTTGTTACCGAAAAAGGAAGTTTCACTTCTCCTGCCATATCGTCGTACGATTCTTCGCTGTTGATGTATGGTGTCATTATGCCATACGAAATTATCGAAGCCGTACCTTCATCCTGATTTGTGATATTGCAGATGAACTTTTGTCCAGTTTCTGCTGATGTCCAGAATGTTGTAGTATTTTTATTTTCGGTACGTTCAACTATGGCCTTTGCATCGCTCCACGGTTCCTTTGTGCCGTATATGTCGGCAGTCTTTGGAGGAACAATAAGTGTTACTCCATAGAGGTAAAAGTCGGTATGTCCTCCGAATTCTGGCGGAGTTTCGCAGTATAGTTCAATGGTTTTAAGTTTTTTGCAGTGCTCAAATGCTCCCGAATTTATCTTTTTCATTTCGGGAGGTAGCACTATGCGTTCGAGTTCTGTGCATCCGCTGAATGCTTCCATACCAATTTCGGTTACCGACAGTGGCAGTAAAACCTTTTTTAACTTCTTGCATTCCTTGAACGCCTGGGTGCCTATGCAAGTTATAGGGTAATTTACTCCTTGATGGGTAATGCGTTTCGGTACTGTAACAGTGCCGTTGATTTCATTGTTGTATTTCTGTATCGTTTCGTAAACGAATGGTATCCAAGCTGTGTCGATGGCATTCTTTACGGTTTCCGACTTGCCAACTGCGGGAGTTAGCGGAGCAATCACTTCATACGATGGCGGAGTTTTTGTCTTGTCATATTTGTTTGCCTTGTTCGACCTAAGTCCGAAATACAGCGTGTTGCCGTTGTCATCAACGCGTGTTATGTTTTGCGCAGAAACTGGCAGTGCCATTATTGCTGCGACCATTAATAGTATTATTGTCGTCCTCATAATTGTAAAAATTAGTTCATAACCGATGTAAAGGTATATAAAAAAATCAAGTTAATGCATATTTTTTGATTTATTTTTTAGTCAAGTAAATATTTTGAATTAAAGTGTTGTTAATTAGTACGTTGTATAGCGAATAGGTACTTCTAAAAAAGGAAATTGTATGTTTTGTTTTTAGAGTGCTTTCGGAAGTTACGATTTTTGTGTATTTTTGCACCTTGATTTTCGAAAATTCATCAGTAAATGAAGAATATACGCAACTTTTGCATCATAGCACATATCGACCACGGAAAGAGCACTTTGGCCGACCGACTTCTACAATATACGGGTACTGTTTCTGACCGCAATTTCCAGAATCAGGTTCTCGACGACATGGATTTGGAACGCGAACGCGGAATTACCATAAAGAGCCACGCCATTCAGATGGAATACGAGGCAAAGGATGGACAGAAATACATTCTTAACCTTATTGATACTCCGGGACACGTGGACTTTTCGTACGAAGTCAGCCGTTCCATTGCTGCCTGTGAGGGTGCTTTGTTGGTGGTTGATGCTACGCAAGGTGTTCAGGCTCAGACAATTTCGGTGCTGTATCAGGCAATTGAGCACGACTTGGAAATTATTCCGGTGCTTAACAAGATTGACCTTGATGCTGCGATGCCCGAATTGGTTGAAGACCAGATCATTGACCTGATTGGTTGCGACCGTGAGGATATTCTTCGTGCCAGTGGAAAGACGGGCGAAGGCGTTGAAGATGTGCTTGAGGCGATTGTAAACAGGATTCCTGCGCCCAAGGGTGACCCTGAGGCTCCCTTCGAGGCTCTTATTTTCGACTCGGTTTTCAATGCTTTCCGTGGAATAGTCGTTTATTTCCGTATTTTCAACGGCACGGTTAATACAAAGGACCTTGTAAAGTTTGTAAATACAGGTCGCGAGTACAATGCTGAGGAAATCGGTGTTCTGAAGATGGACTACTCGCCACGCAAGACTTTGTCGGCTGGCGATGTGGGATATATAATTTCCGGTATCAAGACGGCCGTGGAAGTGAAGGTTGGTGATACAATCACTCAGGTTGACCGCCCGTGTGCCGAGGCGATTGCTGGTTTTTCGGAGGTAAAGCCAATGCTATACGCCGGTATTTATCCTGTCGATGCCGACGACTACGAGGAACTTCGTGCTTCGATTGAAAAATTGCAACTTAACGATGCTTCGCTCACATACGACCTTGAATCGTCGGCTGCGTTGGGATTCGGTTTCCGTTGCGGATTCCTTGGCTTGCTTCACATGGAGATTGTTCAGGAGCGTCTAGACCGCGAGTTTAAGATGGATGTAATTACCACAGTGCCTAACGTTCAGTATCTTGCATACACAACCAAGGGAGAAAAGGTCGAAGTTCACAATCCATCGGGAATGCCCGGACCAAACTATCTTGACCACGTTGAGGAGCCGTTTATCCGCGGAACTATCATTACCAAGGCCGATTACGTTGGTCCGATTATTAAATTGTGCATCGACAAGCGCGGAACTTTCTTAAATCAGGTTTATCTGAGTGCTGACCGTGTGGAACTGCATTTTGACTTGCCGTTGGGAGAAATTGTTTTCGATTTCTACGACAAACTTAAGAGCATCTCGAAGGGTTATGCATCGTTTGACTACTACCAGTCGGAATATAAACTATCGAAACTTGTTCGCCTTGACATTCTGTTGAATGGAGAAATGGTTGATGCTCTGTCGACATTGACTCACGTCAGCAATGCGCAGACTTTTGGTCGCCGTATGTGCGAAAAACTGAAGGAACTTATCCCGCGCCATCAGTTCGATGTTGCAATTCAGGCTGCAATCGGCGGAAAAATCATTGCCCGAGAAACTGTAAAGGCTGTACGCAAGGATGTTACTGCCAAGTGCTACGGTGGTGATATAACCCGAAAACGCAAACTTCTTGAAAAACAGAAGGAAGGTAAGAAACGTATGCGTCAGATTGGCTCGGTGGAAGTGCCGCAGTCGGCATTCTTGGCGGTGTTGAAACTTGATTGATACTTATAATTTTGACATCTAAAAGAGAGGTTTGCGTATGCTTTAGTTGGGCATATTCATGATTATAAATTTAAGGATAAAAAAAACGAAGCGACGCAATTTGCGCCGCTTCAATTTTGTCATATTGTCATACTAATTCTCCTGCATAAACATCGGGTCCCACGGCGGAAGAACTATCGGCTTCTGGTCGAGCATCTTCTGGACATCACCGCTCAAGTACTTCTTGTTCACAACGATACGGAACATATACTCGTTGAACCACTCATCTGTGAAGGTAAGGTAACCATTGTGTCCGTAAGATGAACCCCACGAATTTTCGAACTGCCACTTAGTTGGCACATCCTTGTCGTCAACATCCACAGCAACAAGCAACATTGCATGCGATGAACCACTATCGAAAGTCCTGATTCTCGTAGCCTTATCCATGCCGAACTTCATTCCGAGCAACGACTCGAAATCGAAATTGTTGACATCTAAAGTACCATCGTTCTTGCTGAGGAACTTGCTTACATCGCACGACGAATACAAAGGTTCCTTGTCCTTTAGGCTTGCCAAGGCAGCCTTTTTCAGTTCGTCGGCCGGAAGATTTACATACAGCCAATTCTTTCCTTCAAGCACATTGCGGTCGAATTCAATTTCGTAAACCTTGTTGTATTCGCGCGACGGATCATTCATCAACATAACATAATCTGATGTCTTGTAGTTCGGGAAAAATTCCTTGAAAAACGACATCGGAGTGTAGTCCTTGTAAGCCTCTTCCTTCTCAAAGCGATACTTGAACTCAGTTGGCGGTTCACCAAGGAACAGAACTAAATAGCGATAAACCTCACAGAGCATATTAAACTTCATCTCATCGATTTTCTTCTGGGCTAATTTCTGTGCTTTAGCATCACGAAGTTGCATTGCATCCTCGCGCAACTTTCGCGAAAGCAACTGGTTCAACCATGACGTATTGTTCGAATGATAAGTTTCAGGCATTATCGTATTCGGCACAAGTCCGTACTTTTCAACCAAGTTTGCGAACGAATTCCAAACGCCGCCATCACCTATCGGGTTATGCAAAGCCCATTCGTTTGTCCTGTCATCCAGCGATTTATCGGCATTCTGGAGAATAATTTCGAGGAAGAGATTCGACTTCTCGAACATATCCCAGAAATACAGATAGTTCTGCGAAAATTCAAAACCACCAAGGTCCTTGTCCTTGATAATCTGCGGACGAAGCGAACTCAAGCCAGTAAACATCCAGCATCTGCCCGAACTTTTCTGGTCGCAAATACCCTTTACATCGGCCTTGTACTTGAACTGATGGTCGGCCTTGCCAACAACATCACGATTCACAGCCAAACTGCGTATATCATTGTTCGACAGCGCATTGCGAATGCCTTTGTCGGCTTCCGACTTCTGCTTGTAATTGTCACGGATGCTGTTGACAACATCTTCGGTCAAGTTCTTGGTGTTCTGGGCAAACAAGGTAGAACCCAGAGCTAAGAAAGTAATAATCAAAAGTTTTCTCATATCTAAATTAATTTGTTTCTAAGTTTATGTGGCTTACGCCGTTTCTAAGTTTCTATGTTTAATGGGCTAACGCCCGTTTCTATGTTTAACTTCGTTGAGGGCTTCGCCGTTACTTGCAGCATCGCGCACGATTTTACAAGAATCTAAGGCTTTGCCGTTTCAGTTTGCGAAGTTACAGAATCAACTTCATTTTTGTTGCGAAAACGAATTAGTTTTTTCAACAGGTCAAAATTTGTGCATATCAAAATCGAGAACAACATAAACGGCATAACAGGAATTTTGTATCTTACCAAAGCCCCCAGATTGGGCGTTGTCATCCCAATTAACGCATACAATACAAGCATAAAGTAAAGAGTGAATATAACAAATCTAAACTGATTATTATCAATCTGTTTAAATCTTATACACATAAATAAAAACAACAATAGGAACACTATATTTTCTACACAGCATACCAACTTTACAAACGAGTTTGCCTCCGTAACAAACGGTCTGAAAAGCGTATTTATGTACGCAGGGACAAGTGCCAAGGCAAAACCCACAAATGTCGGTTCCAACTCTTTGATTTCTATATTACTACCTGAATAATCCGCCTCATAATTTACCATGTTGATAAAATCGTGCTGCTTCTTCACAATCGTATCGACTAAATCGTAGCCGAAAATGCTTCCACTGAAGAAAAACAAGGTCACGACCAAAGCAAACACAGCCACGGACGAAATTAGCAGTTTTTTAGCGCCAAACTTCGACGGCACGGCAAACACCACCAAACCAGGCAACATCGCCAGCAAAACATAAAATTTAGCCAAGAACAGAAGCCACGCAGAAACAAGAACAACTAATAGTTTGATTATGCCGAACTTACGCCACAATGCCGTCCACGAAAACATCAGCAGTCCAAGGGAAAACATCACAAGGCACTCCTTCATCATCCCCGATGACCAGAACGCCACGCTTGGCACCAGGAAAGCCGCCACAACCGCCGCCCACCACCGTCCTCCAGCAAAGCCAAGCATAGCCAACGCAAGCAAATACGAACCGCAAAACGCCACAAACGCGCTGATTATCAAGTTGAGCCATAGATTTCCCTGCGTAAAAAGGTCGAGCAAAGCATTGTAGCGAATTATGGTGCGGTTGTCGTTCAACAACCCATAGTTCCACGCCTTGTACCAATAGTCTGCCTTGTCGTAGTAATATTCCAGTTGTGGTTCGTCGGCACAAATTCCCGAAACCATCTTGAAATAGTCAGCCGGACTTTCCTCCATTGCCGAATACAAAACCAGCCCAGCCTTGTGATACTTGTTTATATCGCCAGTGTTTTCGTTATCATACACAATCTTATACACGCCGACCAACGCAAATGCAGCCACCAACTTTGTTGCGAAAAGCAACAACAGCCACTTCGGGGCCAAACCCAGCCTGCGAAACACCTTCAACTTGCATATTAAGAAGCAGAAGATTGCCACGAAAGCCAAGCCTAACAATATGGTTGTCAAAAGATTCATTTGCCGCTATCGTTTTGTTGCATCTGCAATTGTTCGCCTCGCTGCTGCATACTCTCCGCCGTCCGCAAATCGCCGCGCAGACTATAAACATACGCCAGATTGAAATACGCAACATAATTGTTCGGATTGCGCTCCAATGCCTTGTTAAAATATTGCTCCGCTTCGTCGTACCTATTCAATTGACACATAGCCACAGCCGTGTAGAAATAACCGTCATCGTGATTTGGGTTGACCTCAATCGCCTTCCGCCCGCACTCGACGACATCGTTCCACCTGCCAAGCGCTACAAGCGACTTCAACTTGCCAGAATACGCCACAAACAGGTTAGGAAACTTCTCGATAGCCTTGTCGTACATCTTCACCGATTCTTCAATGCAACGCACTCGGTCTTCTGCGCTATATTGCTCACTCTTAGACGCTTCCGAATAACAGAAACCAAGATTGTAGTATATTTCGGGACGGGTGGAGTCACGTTCAATCTCCTGAATGTAATACATCATTGCGGTATCGTAGATGCCTAGTTCGTAATAAGAATTCCCAACCTTGAAATACGAATCATAAATATTGCCGCCCAAATTCAGAACCTCCGAATAGCAGTCCTTTGCCTTCTGATAATCGCCCTTATCGTATGCAACCTCTGCTCTGTTGTAATAAGCAAGTCCATCATACGGAAATATTTCAATAGATTTATCTAAATAATAGATTGAAGTATCTGAATAATGTTTGTCGGGATAATAATGACTGAGGCGCAAGTAACAGAAACCAAGTCTTTCGTAGCACTCGCTGTAGTTGGGATTTATGTCAATAGCACTTTTGTAAATCGAAATAGACTTCCGCATATTGTCATTAAACGCCGCAGAATCAACACCTTCCGACTGCAACGCTTCATCGCGGACAGCATCACCCAAGTAGAATTTTATTCGCGCACTGCCAGGAACCTTCGGAGCGTCAGCCTTGTAGAGCGTGTATGGGTCTTTCCAGTCGGCAGCACGAAGAACCGTTTTTGTCGAGAACAAACATACGACAACCAAACATAACACAATCATAGTCACCGTCTTCGCTCCTTTTCCTAATTCTGCCACATCGACTTTCAGCAACTTCGCCAATGCCTCCACAAAAACTATAGCCGACGCCAAGACAGGCACAAACAGAAACCTATCGGCAAACGACGAACCTATAAGATAAACGGTATTGGAATAAATGCTCATCGTCGTTACCCAGAAGAGAATACAGAAAACGAAAACACTCTTTTCATTCTTTACGAACAAACTATAAATAACATAGATAAGCATTGCCACATAAAGCAAAAATACAAATAAAAATCGCCAGTCCAAAAGCCCGACATACGGCAATTCGGCAAACGAATAATCGCACGATTGCATATAAGGCACGAAAGCGAGCAACAAGTATTTCCCCATAAGCCACACCGCACTGCCAAGACGAATATCCAAAGGCTGGTCGGCAAGGTAGTTCTGCATTAGCGTCACATACGAACTATGGTAATCGTGCCAAACCGACAAAACCGCATATCTCATTCCTAGATAAACGCCTGTGGATAAAATTAAAATAATTACTGTATTAATGTAAGGCTTTAAGTTTGAAAATACTGAAGATTTTACCTTTTCGACCTTTTTTCCTTTTGGTTTTGCAGCGGTTTTGGCAACTTCAACCTGCTTCTTTTCACCAAAGAAATACACGACAAGCGGAATTGCGACAAGGGCAGTAATAGCACTTTCCTTCGAGAAGAACGACAGAGTATAAGCCAAAAACATCCACAACAGATTGATTTTTCGTCCGTTCTCAAAATATTTCAGAGCAGAAATCATTGCTAGCAAAAGGAACAAGAAATAGCACAATTCATCACGGCTCTTGATGTTTGCAACCACCTCGGTGTGCATCGGATTTGCAGTGAAAATCAATGTTATAAGCAACGGAAATATCCACGACCTTCGCTTGAACATCATACGCAAGAGAATGAAAAGCAATACATTACACGCTGCATTCCACAGCACATTCATAACGTGGTAGAATGTCGTATTGTTGGGAGAAATCTCCCACTCCAACGCGAAAAGCAACTGAGATACAGGACGATACTGGAATGTTTCTGGCAAAAATTCGGCACCTGCCTGCGAATGGTTCGTCATTATGTCCTTCCACCCCGAAATTCCTGCCGTAACGAACTTGTTGTCCTTGAACAAAAAACTGTCATCGAGTACCCAGCCGTGATGAAAAGTATTGGCATACAGCAAAATAGCAAACACAAAAACGAAAGCACACACGCCTAAATCAAGCATCCTGCGATGCCTGTCGCCATTTGCATTGACAACTATTTCAGATACATTCTGCATAGAACAAACTCAAATCGGCGCAAAGTTAACAAGTTTTTTTTGTTGAATACGCTAATATGAATTACTTTTGTGCGCGATATTTACCAAATAATGAAAGCAAAAAAGATAATATTCACTATCATAAGCGTTGCCATAGGGCTCTTCTTCATTGCATCGGCAATTCTTAAAATACTTACAATCAAGGAGTTTGAACTTTACATTTACAGCTACGGAATATTCAACTATACGCTCTGTACCTTGTTTGCCCGCTGTCTCATCGCATTTGAGATGTGCGCAGGACTTTGCCTCGCGTTAAAATGGTGGTACAGACTGACTTGGTGGCTTATGCAACTGTCACTTCTCGGTTTTACCGTTTTCCTAATCTTCGCACAGCTACGCGGTGATGCCAACTGCCACTGTATGGGAGACTTCGTGGAACTGAACCCGTTGCAGTCGATGATTAAGAACTTTGTGATAATGGCACTTCTCCTTGTCGTAAGGAATCAGGAAAACTGGAATTTCAAGTTCGAAAAGATACTGAAACCATTGATTGTCATAATAGTAGCAGCAGTACCATTCTTTGTCGCTCCTCCCGAAGTACTATACAACAAAATTTATTCAAGCGACAGAAACATAAACACTCCAATATTCGAAAAGGCTTTGGCGGACAGCACGTTCTACAAATGCTACCCTATTATCCGTCCTAAATACGAATACGACTCGACAACCTTCGTCCCCGAAGACAAACCTTTGGAACTTACTGGACGTAACGTACTTATGTTCGCACACGCTGGCTGCAAGTTCTGTCGCGAAGGAGCAAAAAGATTGTCAATGTTCTTCCGTGAGAACCAACTTGATAGAACCAGATGCAAAGTGCTGATATTCGGAAACTTCCCACCGTTAAGCACCTACGATTTCATCAAGGGGACAGAAGCTTACGGATTCGAATACCGCGAAATAGACCCCATCATATCACTCGACATCGTTGACGGACAATTCCCAACCTTCACGCTGATGCAGGATGACAGCATAGTAAAATCGTTCGACCTGTGGGGACTGGAAGAAAGCACGATAAAAGATTTTTTTGCCAATGAAGACAAATAAAAGTCTGCCATACTTAATATTTGTCATCAGTTTGTTCTTTTGTCTGATAAGTTTCAACTTCCTTACGGAAGGAATGTTTATGGACGGATTATATTATTCATGCATTTCTCATAAAATTGCAGACGGACAATGTACATTCTGGCATCTTACAGACTTAAAATCAAATTCCTTTTACGGTCATCCGCCATTGGCGCTCCACATACAAGGCTGTTTTCTAAAGATTTTTGGAGACAATTATTACTGCGACAAGATATACTCGGTTCTAACATATCTAATCACAGGTTTGATTATATGCCTAATTTGGAAAAGGACAACAGGAGAAACAAAGTCAGCCTGGATGCCATTGTTATTTTGGATAACAATATCGCTAACACTTTGGGGAGCAACAAATAACATGTTAGAAAATACAATGTCAATATTTATAGCTGCAAGCGTTTTTTTCTGCCTAAATGATGACAAACCATACATATCCTCCATACTTTCAGGAGTAATGATTTTCTTGGCTTTTATGGTAAAAGGACCAACTTCCCTGTTCCCTATTGCCTTCCCCATTATTCAATACTTTTTCCAGAAAGACAAACCTATATGGAAATACATATTGAAAACCTTTATTATTACAATTACAAGCATCACCATATTCACAACAATGCTACTCTTATCCGAAGACTCAAAGTATTTTTTCAAAATGTATTACAACATTCAAATACAAGGAAGCCTAGAAATAGTAACTGTTAGCAATCGCTTCTACATTATTTGGCGCTGGTTCCGCGAAATGCTTGTAGGAATAGCCATTATATCAATAAGTTACATAATCAAACATAAAAAACAAACATTAAGAAAACTGTCTCATATAAAAACGGACTTGAAAGGCAATCCTCCTAATCTAGCAAATGTAATGGAATCTCTAAAGTTTTTATTATTAGGACTTTGTGGTGTAATTCCAATTATTGTAACAATGAAACAGAGAGGGTTCTACATAATACCAACGCTACCGTTCTTCGCAATTTCAATGGCTTTGATATTCAGGATGATATTCAAAAACATAAATAGTATTGCCGCAAATATTATTGCTTCTGTAGTCTTTGTTGCAGCTATTGTTCTTAATGTGACAAACTTCGGAATAATTTCGAGAGACAAGAAAATGCTTAATGACATACACGTATTTGAAAAGATAATTCCTAGAAATGAAAAAATATTAATACCTAAATCTTTAGACTCAGAATATTCATTGTTCGGATACTATTTGAGGTATTTCGATTCGGCATTATCGACAAAGGACGAAAACAACAAATTCCTTATAATGCCCAAGGAAGAGCAATACGACGAGCAAAGATGGCAGTCAAAATACAAACTATCCGACTTGAAAACAGAGAAATTCAATTTATATATTAACGAATCATTCAATTAAATTTATGAGAATTAGAATTTTAGCATTAGCAGCAATCGTCCTTGCATTAGTTTCGTGCAAGGAACAGAAACCCAAAATTGAAACCGCAGCAGACGAGTCTATCGTCTATTTCTGCAAGGACATTACCCCTGAAAACATTCTTAAACTGTACGAAGCCCTTGGCGTAAAGCAAGAAGGCAAAATCGGTCTGAAAGTACATTTCGGCGAAGACGGCAACCAGAACTTCCTGAATCCAGAACTTTTGAGACCGCTGGTAGAAAAAGTCAACCCCACTTTCGTGGAAACCAATGTGTTGTATGTAGGAAAACGTCGTTACACCGACTCGCACATAGCATTGGCAAAGGAACACGGATTCACCTTCGCTCCTATTGACATCCTTGATGCCGACGGCGAAACCGAAATCCCAGCCGAAGGTCTGAAGCACTACACAAAAATCAAGACTGGCAGCCACTTCAACGACTACGACAACTACATCATCTACTCGCACTTCAAAGGTCACGGCTCAGCTGGTTTCGGTGGTGCGATAAAGAACGTGTCGATGGGACTTGCCTCTCCTGGCGGAAAGATGGCCATGCACGCCACAAACTTCCCGACTACAGCCGACCCAGAAGCTTGCGTAAACTGCCAACGCTGTGTTAGCCAATGTCCAGCACAGGCAATAACAATCGGAGAAAACGGTCCTGTAATCGACACTACAAAGTGCATAGGTTGTGCAAAATGTATTGCCGAATGTCCGCTCAAGATTTTCAAGCCAGACTGGAGAGAAATCGAAGAAAACGTATTCCTTGAGCGGCTTGTTGAATACGCAAAGGTTCTCAGCGAAGCAAAACCTATGGTTTACATCAACGTAATGGACAATATTTCAAAGACTTGCGACTGCTCTGCAAAGGCTCCCGCCCCATTTATGGAAAAAGTTGGTGCCGTGGCTTCTACCGACATCGTTGCTATAGAAATGGCTTGCCACCAACTTACCGCAGCAAAGTACGGCAACGACGACGCATTCAAGGAAGTGAACGGCGTAAGCGGTTTCGGACAAGTGCAATATGCTCACCAACTCGGAATGGGCAATATGAAGTATGTGCTTGTAGATGTGATTACTGGCGAACGCATTAGCATCGAAGAGGCGATAAAGTAGTTTGATGATTCGAGAATTTGATGATTCGAGAATTTGATGATTTGAGAATTTGATGATTCGATGATTCAGAGGAGACACAAAAAAATCACGGTGTTTGCCGTGATTTTTTTATGGCGAAATGTCACTCAAAATGTCACTCAAAATGTCACTCAAAATGTCACTCAAAATGTCACTCAAAATGTCACCCAAAATGACACCCAAAATATCACAACAAAACCCTAACAACCAAAGCATTACACAGATACCTAAAAATCATATTTTTTACACATAATTTTACAAAACATTTTTTGCTTATTTTTATTTAATTTATTTTTGCAAAAACTAAACATCATTTTACAATGGCCGACATAAAGGTTTTTATCAGCAGCGTCCAACGCGAATTTCAGGAAGAACGCAAGAATCTTTTCCGATACATACGTGAGGACTTTATGCTAGGACAATTCTTTCATCCTTTCATCTTTGAGGAATTGCCAGCATTTGACAACAATGCACAGCAAGCATATCTCACAGAAGCCGCTCAATGCGACATATACATTGGAATATTCGGAGAACAATACGGATACGAAGACGAGGAAGGCATATCTCCTACCGAACGAGAATACGACGCAGCAACTATCAACCGCCGCCATCGTATGATATACATAAAACGAGCAGAAAAAAGGAATGAAAAGGAACAAGCCCTGATACGCAAAGCAGAGCACGATGTCGTTAGAAAAGAATTCTCGACCTACGACGAATTGCGCAGCGCTATATATGCCTCTCTCGTAAGATACCTCGAAGAAAAGGAATTCCTAAGGCTATTGCCATTTGACGCGACAATAAACAGACAAGCAACACTGGACGACATCGACCCCGAAAAGGTAAACACATTCGTATCGCTAGCCAAGGCGAAACGAAACTTCCCGATTCCATTCTCAACAGAAAACATTCCGCAGATATTAGCCCACCTCGACCTTATGACAACATCCGGTATGCTGACAAATGCAGCGTTGTTGCTATTTGCCCAGAATCCACAAAAATTCTTCATAACATCAGAAGTCAAATGCGCTATGTTTCCTTCCACAGAAATGACAAAACCCATACTGTCACACCAAGTATTCCACGGAAGTGTTTTTGAAATGATAGACCAAGCAGTTGGATTTGTCATGTCGCACATTGACGCACGAGTAGAAGCAAGAACATCTTCCGCATCTACAGATGTAGTGTACGAAATTCCAATTGAAGCAGTAACCGAGGCAATAGTAAATGCCGTAACACATCGCGACTATACAAGCAACGGAAGTGTACAAATAATGCTTTTCCGCGACAGATTGGAAGTTTGGAATCCTGGCGTATTACCATACGGCTTAACTCCTGCAAAATTGAAACAAATCCACTCGTCAATTCCTACAAATCCCATATTGGCGAACCCAATATACCTGGCAGGATACATCGAACGAATGGGAACTGGCACTACCGACATTATTTCATCATGCGAAAATGCAGGCCTAAAGACTCCAGAATTTATTCAAGATGAAGACTTTAGAGTGATAATATTCCGAAAAAATGTCACCCAAAATGTCACCCAAAATGTCACCCAAAATGTCACCCAAAATGTCACCCAAAATGTCACCCAAAATGTCACCCAAAATAAAGGTCGGAAAAGAAATACAAGATACTTAAAAGTACTCAAACTAATGTTTGCCGACATACACATAAGCGCAGAAGATATGGCGACAAAACTCAAAGTTACCGAAAGGACTATCAGAAGAGACATTGACAAACTCAGGACTCAATACGAAATAGAATGGATTGGTCCTTCAAAAAACGGATACTGGAAAATAGTTTTGAAGAAATAACACACTCCATAACCCAGTACACAATCATTAGCACATTTTAAAATCAAAACAAACCACATTTCAAAAAATACATTAATTTTGTATCGTAGTTGCTTCAAAAAGGGAAGCATATTGATTTTGAATTTAATTAATTGTATATGAAAGGCTTAACAAAACTAATGTTCGTTATGATTAGCGGAAGTTTAATCGTGTCATCGTGCACGGAAAAGAAAGAGGAAACACAACCTACTGAAGAACAGGAATTCCAATGGCAAATTGACCAGTTCGATGACATCAAGGTAATGCGCTACCAGGTGCCAGACTGGGATTCGTTGACCTTGCAGCAGAAACAATTCGTATATTATCTGGCCGAAGCCACCTACTGGGGACGCGACATTTTGTACGACCAGTTCTTCAAGTACAACCTTATGATTCGCAACACTTTGGAAGGCATTTACACAACCTACGAAGGCAACAAGGAATGCGACGACTGGAAAAACTTCGAGATATATCTTAAGAAGGTATGGTTCGCAAACGGCATCCACCACCACTATTCCAACGACAAATTCACACCGATGTTCTCCGAGGAATACTTCAGGATGTTGCTCCAAAATTCAAAGGACGGCTATATTGCTCTCAACTACACCGAAGGAATGGACAAGAACGAGTTTACAGACCTCATTTGCGACATTATCTTCAATCCCGACAAGTACCAGAGCAAGAACAATACAGCCGAGGGCGTTGACATTATCGCACAGTCGTGCAACAACTTCTACGAGAACCTTACCGCCAAGGAAGTTGAAGAATACTATAACAAGATGCAGGTTCCAGACACAGCAAGACCAATCTCCAAAGGTTTGAATTCAAAACTCATAAAGACAGCCGATGGAGGAAATATTGTGGAATGCACCTACAAAATTGGTGGAATGTACAGTGAAACAATTGAAAAGATTGTCGAGAACCTTGAAAAAGCAATCGAATTTGCAGAAAGCGATGTGCAGAAAGCCGAACTGCGCAAACTTATTGAATACTACCAAACCGGTGACCTCACAACATGGGACGAATACAATGTAATGTGGGCAGAAAATACCGACCCGCGCGTTGACTATGTAAACGGCTTCATCGAAAACTACGGCGACCCTCTGGGACTTAAGGCTACTTGGGAAGCAATTGTTGACTTCAAGGACATCGAAGCAACCAAGATGACCAAACTCATCAGCGAAAATGCACAGTGGTTCGAGGACAACAGCCCTGTTGACAAGCGTTTCAAGAAGGAAAAGGTAAAAGGCGTTTCAGCAAAGGCCATAAACGTTGTTGCCCTCGGTGGCGACTGCTTCCCTGCCCCGCCAATCGGAATCAACCTGCCTAACGCCGACTGGATTCGCAAGGATCACGGCTCAAAGTCGGTTACAATCACCAACTTGACCTACGCCTACGACCAGGCAGCATTGCAGCGCGGTGGAAGTCTTGAGGAATTTGCAGCCAGCGAAGAAGAAATTGCAAGGGCGAAGAAGTACAGTTCCGTAACCGACAACCTTCACACCGACCTTCACGAATGCCTCGGACACGGCAGTGGTCAGCTTTTGCCCGACACCGACCCCAATGCACTCAAGGAACATTCATCGACATTGGAAGAAGCCCGCGCCGACCTTTTCGGTCTTTACTACCTTGCCGACGACAAGATGATTGAACTCGGACTTTTGCCCGACAAGGAAGCATACAAGGCTGAATATGACGGCTATATCCGCAACGGACTTATCACTCAGTTGACCCGCATACTCGAAGGCAAGAACATCGAGGAAGCCCACATGCGCAACCGTGCGCTCATTTCGCGCTGGTGCTACGAAAACGGCAAGGCCGACAATGTGATTGAAATGTTCAAGAAGGACGGAAAAACATACGTAAAGGTAAACGACTATGTAAAACTGCGTGAACTCTTCGGTACTTTGCTTGCCGAAATACAGCGCATAAAGTCGGAAGGCGACTATGCAGCAGGCGCAGCAATGGTTGAGAAATATGCCGTGAAGGTTGCCCCCGAACTGCACAAGGAAGTGCTTGAACGCTACCGTGCATTGAACCTTGCACCCTACGGAGGCTTTGTAAATCCGAAACTCACGCGAGTATTCGACGAAAAAGGCAACTTGAAGGACATTGAAATCTCCTACCCCGACAACTTTGCAGAACAGATGCTTTGGTTGAGTAAGAACTATTCGATAAAGCCGAAGTTCTAAAAACATCATAAGAAACAAAACGTGGTTCCAGATCCTGATACAAGTCCATGATGACGAACCACGTTTTTTGTATTTGCACATTTTTGCAGTACCATCTATATTCCGTACCTTTGCAGCCTCAAAATTACGACAATGACAAAACTCATAATATTCGACCTCGACGGCACACTGCTCAACACTATCGGTGACCTAACAAACGCCAGCAACTACGTATTGCAGCAACACGGATTTCCGCTTCACACACACGACGAATACCGCTACTTTATCGGTTCGGGAATCCGCAGGCTCATAAGGCTAGCTTTGCCAGAAGAGTACCGTGCCGATGATGCTTTCTGCAAGCAGATATTGGATGAATTTATCATTCGCTACAACGGGCATCTTCACGAGGAAACATGTCCCTACGACGGCATAATTCCACTGCTCAAAAATCTGAACGACAAGGGCATTAACATCGCGGTTGCCTCAAACAAATATCAGGAAGGTGTCGATGCCGTTGTAAATTTCTATTTCCCCGACATCAAGTTCGTAGCGACTATTGGCACAGGACCGGAAGTTCCCACAAAGCCCGACCCGACTATTGTAAACAAGATTATAGAAATATGTCCCGTCGAGAAGAACGAAATCCTTTATCTCGGTGATTCCAACGTCGATATGGTAACTGCAAAAAATGCAGGTCTTACCGCAATAGGTGTACTTTGGGGATTTAGAACCAAGAAGGAACTGATTGAATCGGGAGCCGACATTACAATTGAAAAGCCCGAGGAAATTTGGAGTTATATATAAGCCTAGAAACACACAAGATGTCATTCCGTAAAGTAGAACGAACAGCATAAGGAACGTTGCTTGTGAGTTCACTTATACGGAATATCCAAAACGGAGTGAGTAATCTCCTTAAAAAACGTATTATACCACCAATTAGGAGATTTCGGATAGCCGACTTCACAAGGCTCCGCCATCGGTATCGCCTGTTCATTCTGGCTTCCGAAATGACATTATCACCACAATAAAAAATGGCGGTCGCAAAGCAATCGCCATTTTTTTTGTTACATAACGGAATACAATTATTGAATTGCAATCTGCCGTGTTGCAGGAGCCTTGTTGACGACTTCCTTCTTTGGCAAGTCGATGTTCAGGACACCATGTTCCATTTTTGCGCCAATCTTTTCGATTTCAACATCTTCGGGGATTACAAAACTCTGCGAGTACGAAGCGTATGAGAACTCTCGGCGCAACCAAGTTCCGTGCTTTTCGTCCTTGTCGTTTTTCTCCTCTTTCTTGTCGTTCTTCTCCAGTGAGATTACGAGCTCGTTGTTCTCGTTGATACTCAACTTAAAGTCATCCTTTGTCATACCTGGTGCGGCAATCTGGATGTCGTAATTCTTTTCGGTTTCCTTGATGTTTACCGCAGGTGTTGCGAACTGCCTGCTGACAGGAACGCCCATAAAATCATCGCTGAAGAAGTCTTCGAAAATTGACGGAAGCCATACATTCTGGTTTCTTCTTGAATTTCTAACTGATGGTAACATAATTAAAACCTCCAATAATTTAGTTCTTTTACTTTTGTTCCGCCTGCCACTTTTGCAGGTTCGATTGTGTATATTGCAAAGGATATACCAATGCCAAAAACGCACACAAACCACTGACACCAAGTCAGTTATATAAGACATTTTTGCAGATTCAGATTGCTTCATATGACAAAATAGCAGATATTTAGATATAATAGTAGCGGGGCAATTATTGCTCCGCTACTATTAATTATTTATTGTCAATTTGCAGACGTTGCTCGCAACGTCGCTACAATTGTCCATTATAAATTGTCAATTATCAATTGTTCTTTATGTATTCATCTATCGCCTTTGCTGCCGTCTTTCCTGCGCCCATTGCAAGAATTACAGTTGCAGCACCGCTAACGGCATCACCACCAGCGAAAACGCCCTTGCGCGAAGTAGCACCCTTATCGTCGGCAACTATGCAGTCCCAACGGTTGGTGTCAAGTCCTGGAGTAGTCGACGAAATCAGCGGATTCGGCGATGTTCCGATTGACATTATAACCATATCGGCATCAATCAGGAATTCGGAACCTGGGATAACTTCCGGACGTCTTCTGCCTGAGTCATCCGGTTCACCAAGACGCATACGCACGCATTTCATTGCCTTTACCCATGAATTTTCATCACCGACAATCTCAACAGGATTGCACAGCAAATCGAAAATTATACCTTCTTCTTTTGCGTGGTGAACCTCCTCTGCCCTTGCCGGCAACTCTTCTTCGGAACGACGATAAACTATATGAACCTCAGCACCAAGACGCAAGGCTGTACGTGCTGCATCCATAGCAACATTTCCGCCACCAACCACAGCAACCTTCTTGCCTACGTAATTTGGTGTCTCATAGCCTTCCTTGTATGCAAAAAGCAAATTGTTACGAGTCAAGAATTCGTTTGCAGAAACTACACCACAAAGATTTTCGCCCGGAATCTTCATGAAATTCGGCAAACCAGCACCCGAACCAATGAAAACTGCTTCGAAATGCTCCTTGTCCATAAGTTCGTCAATCGAAATCGAACGTCCTATAATGACATTCTTCTCGAACTTAGCACCGAGTTTCTTCAGATTCTCTACCTCGTGCTTCACAACCGTATGCTTTGGCAGACGGAACGATGGAATACCATATACAAGTACACCTCCATATTCGTGCAAAGCCTCAAAAATGGTAACATCGTAGCCCATAGTCAGAAGTTCCTTTGCACAGGTAAGTCCCGACGGTCCACTTCCGATAACAGCCACCTTGTGTCCGTTCTTCTCAACCTTTACGCCAAAGTCGAAGTTGTTTTCGCGAGACCAATCACCGACAAAACGCTCAAGTTTGCCAATCGCAATAGGTTCGCCCTTTATACCGAGAATGCACTTGCCCTCGCACTGTGTTTCCTGCGGACAAACGCGACCGCAGACAGCCGGCAATGCCGAATCCTCGTTGATTATCCTTGCAGCCTCGGCAAAATTTCCTTCGGCAACCATTCCGATAAAATCTGGAATCTTAATAGATACGGGGCAACCCGAAACGCACATCGGCTTCTTGCAACGGCGGCAACGCTGAGCCTCAATCATTGCTTCCTCGGCATTGTATCCAAGGCAAACCTCGTCGAAGTTTGTTGCACGCACCTTTGCATCCTGTTCGCGCACAGGAACTCGCTTGCTGGCATCGCGCGGCTCGTCGATTATACCACCTATGTGACACTTGTGACCTTCGGCTTTTTCCTCTTCTTCGAGCTGCTTGTGACCTTCTATATTGTTGTACATCGCCTGACGCTTCATACCTTCGTCAAAATCAACAAGCGAAGCATCGAATTCCGGTCCATCGACGCAGGTAAACTTGGTCTTGCCACCAACTGTAACACGGCATGCACCACACATTCCAGTACCATCGACCATAAGAGAATTAAGGCTAACGGTACACTTGACGCCAAGTTGCTGACAAAGTTTCGAAACGAACTTCATCATTATCATAGGTCCGATGGCAACAACCTCGTCGTATTTCTTACCAGATTCTACAAGGCTTTTCAACACATCGGTCACTAGACCTTTATATTCAGACGTTCCATCTTCGGTAACCGAATAGAGTTTTCCAGCCATCGAACTAAGTTCCTTCTCGTATATGAGCATCGACTTTGTCTTTGCACCTATTATTACATCGCAGTCGATACCTTGTTCGTGCATCCACTTTACCTGCGGGAAAATCGGAGCAATTCCGACACCGCCACCGACAAAGGCTACACGATAATCTTTCAGTTTATCTTTCGGTATATGAACAAGTTCCGACGGGCGTCCGAGCGGACCTACCACATCGCAGAAGCAGTCGCCTACATTGTAGGTTGCCATCTGCCTTGTTGACTTACCAACAACCTTAAAGACAATTGTCACAGTACCAGCCTTTGCATCGTTATCGCTGACAGTCAAGGGTATTCGTTCTCCCTTCTCATCCATCTTAACAATTAGGAACTGACCGGGCAAAGCCGATTCTGCAATTCTTGGAGCCAGCACGTCGAATAGTACCGTGTCGTTTGTAAGGTCAACTTTCTTTAAAATCTTATACATATACCAAATAGTTTTTTAGTTTCTAAGTTTCTATGGGCTACGCCCGTTTATAAGTTTCAATGGTTTTGTTGTTTATTGTTGGGTCGCAAAATTTTGCGACCTTACAATAAATTATCCATTGTCAATTGTCCATTATCAATTGTTAATTATCCATTTATTTTCGTAATTCAAAGTTTGCACCCAAATATACCTTTCTAACCTGCGGGTCGTTGCTAAGGTCTTCGGCAGTACCGCTCTTCAGGATTCCACCCTCGAACAACAGATACGCACGGTCGGTAATCGCCAAAGTCTCGTGAACATTATGGTCGGTTATCAGCACTCCGATATTCCTGCTTTTCAAGTGCATAACGATTGTCTGAATATCGTCCACAGCAATCGGGTCAACGCCAGCAAAAGGCTCGTCCAACAGAATGAATTTCGGGTCGATTGCCAAAGCACGTGCAATTTCGGTACGACGACGTTCGCCACCAGACAACTGGAAGCCCTTGCTCTTGCGAATATGCTTTAGACTGAATTCGTCCAAAAGTTGCTCAGTCATTTCGTTACGTGCCTTGCGGTTAAGGTCGCTACGGAATTCCAAAATGGACTTTATGTTGTCCTCGACCGAAAGTTTCTGGAAAACTGACTCTTCCTGTGCCAGATAGCCAATGCCCAAACGTGCGCGCTTATAAATCGGCAGACGGGTTATTTCCTTATCATCCAAGAAAATACGTCCACTATTAGGTTTTATCAAGCCTACAATCATATAGAATGTTGTTGTTTTGCCAGCACCGTTTGGACCGAGCAAACCGACAATCTCACCCTGGTTGACTTCCACATCAACACCCTTAACAACGGTTCGCTTGCCGTATTGCTTGATTAACTGTTCTGTATATAGCCGCATCGGTTAAAAAATTTTGGCACGCAAATTTAATAAAATCCGCTTATTTTTCATTCTGATATTTCAACAATTTTACATTTTCGCCATCAAAAACCGCATACGAAAAATTGAACAGCCAGTCACCGATATTGGTAAACAGCGCCTTGTCATTTAACGCGTACTGGTACGGAATATGGCGATGTCCGAAGATAAAATAGTCAACGTGCTTTTTTTCAAGTACTTCGCGCGAATACATTACAAGGAATTCCTTTTCGTAATCGGGAGTTTCGGGCAAGTCGTGTTTCAAACGACTACGATGCGAGCACCACAATGCCAGACGGCATCCCCAGTCGGGATGTATCCACTTGAACATAAACTGGAAAAACTTGTTGTGAAACATCCACTTCATCATATTGTACTTGCGGTCGTACTTGCCAAGTCCGTCACCGTGAGCAATATAGAGTATTTTTCCACCTATTTCTCGTTCCTCCGGAACAGTATGCAATTCGGCACCTATTTCCTTTGGCAGATAGTCGAACACCCACATGTCATGGTTACCAGTGAAATACTTGATTTTTACTCCAGCATTAGAAAGTTCGCGCAATTTTGCCAACACCGACACAAATCCACGCGGAACAACGTATGTATATTCAAACCAGAAATCAAAAATATCGCCCAAAAGATATAATTCCAAAGCATCGTCCTTTATAGTGTCAAGCCACTCAATAAACAGATTTTCACGGCTTTTGGAAGTAAGTCCGCTATCCACACCAAAATGTGCATCGGAAACGAAATATATCTTAGTGCGTTCCAAAATATTCGATTTATTTTTGCAAAAATAAATGATTTATCTAAAATACAAATTAGGAAACTATTCTTTACGTGTAATTATTGAACAAAACGCAGTTATACAATGTATTATCAGTTATAGCCACCCATGTTTCAGTCCATACCAAAGCAAACTCAACTTAATTTTTGCCTTTATACTGCCAATAGCACTTGCATATTCAGTGGCTACGCCGTTTTGCCTTGCAAGTTCTGAAAATAAAGAAGCTCTTAAAAACACACGATGATTAATTTTATTCCTACGCCACTCCTCATTTACCCAATGTATTACATACCAATCGCTTGGAACATTAACATTACCAGCAAGCATCTTGCGCACCACATTCCACGAATCCTCGTTGGAAATATTCCGAACATACGACTCCAGCCCCATCGCTCGCACATTGTCAACAAGTATCTGTATCGGCAAATGCCAGTCGCGGTTATCTGCATTAACTTTCTCGATTGCTTCATCGTAGCATTTTTTCATAAGTTCGGAACCTTGGGGACATTTCATAATATTTCCTACCAATGGTAAAGAATGATGCGAACGGAATACATATTCTTCTTTGAAATCCAATGGTTTCAAGCAAGTTACATCCATATCTGTCCACCAACCGCCATACATATACAATAGTTTGTAGCGGAAAATATCGCTAAATCCGGCATAACTGCCCTTTCCGTGTCCAAACTGATTTGTATGGTTGTAGGAAAACACCTTTTCGCGAGGAATGATTTCGGAAGCATCCTTTACAATGGCACCTTCGGGAAGCGGAGTTTCGATTTCATCGTATGCCCAAAGTACAAACCTATGCCCATTGTTTATGAACGAGTTGATTGTCAGCAGTTCGCAAGCGGAAAGGCTTTTGCCAATCCACATTGCGTTTACCGTCAAGTTGCAGTCGTCCATAAGTTTAAACCTTCGACAACGACACCTTCATACCTTCAACATCATCGTATTCCAAGGTAATCAGGTTATTTTCAGCAACATCTGCCTTAATAATGTATTCAGCCAAGACATCCTCGACATACCTCTGTATTGCTCGTTTCAGATGACGAGCGCCAAACTTCGGGTCGTAGCCCTTATCGACAACAAAATCCTTTGCCGACTGCTCAATCTTCAAAGTAAAGCCCATATCCTTTACCCTATCGTACAAACCGGCAAGTTCGATGTCGATAATCTTGCAGATGTCGTCCTTTGTCAACGTGTTGAATTGAACAATGTCATCGATACGGTTTATGAACTCAGGCGAGAATGTTTTCTTCAACGCATTTTCAATCACCGACTTGGCATTATCACCGTATGCATCCTGACGAGCCTTCGTATCGAATCCAACTCCCACTCCGAAATCCGACAACTGGCGCGAACCTATGTTGGAAGTCATTATGAGAATCGTGTTCTTGAAGTCAATCTTCCTGCCAGAACTGTCGGTAAGGCGACCTTCGTCAAGAATTTGGAGCAGAATGTTGAACACATCGGGATGCGCTTTCTCAATTTCATCAAGCAGCACTACCGAGTATGGTTTTCTTCTTACACGCTCGGTAAGTTGACCGCCTTCCTCGTAGCCCACATATCCCGGAGGCGCTCCCACAAGTCTCGACACCGAGAACTTCTCCATATATTCGCTCATGTCAATACGAATCAGAGCGTCATCAGTATCAAACAGATAGTTGGCAAGAATCTTTGCAAGTTGAGTCTTTCCAACGCCAGTCGGACCAAGGAAAATAAACGTACCAATAGGCTTGTTCGGGTCTTTCAAACCAGCCCTGTTGCGGTGTATAGCACTGACAACCTTGCTTATAGCCTCGTCCTGACCAATGATTTTTCCAGCAAGAGCCTTGTTCATCTCAAGCAGACGAGTTCCTTCCGACTGGGCGACACGCTTCACCGGAACGCCAGAAATCATAGCAACAACCTCTGCGACATCCTCTTCCGTAATTAGTTTCTTGTCGTCGTTCATTGCGTTCATCCACTGCTTTTTGTACTGAGCAATGGCAGTTTCCTGCTCACGTTCCTTGTCCCTGTATGTTGCAGCCTCCTCAAAGTGCTGGTCTTTAACGGCCTGCATCTTTTTCTCCTTGATTTTCTGGAGGTCGGCTTCAATTTCCAAAATTTTGTTCGGCACCGACACCTTGAATGAATGCATTCTGGCACCGGCTTCGTCAAGGGCATCAATGGCCTTGTCGGGTTGAGCGCGGTCGCTTATATACCTGTCGGTAAGCCTTACACACGCTTCGATAGCCTTGTCGGAATAGACAACCTTGTGATGGTCTTCGTACTTGCCTTTTACCTTCTGCAGAATATGTATAGTGTCTTCCAGCGATGGCGATTCTACGATAACCTTCTGGAAACGACGTTCCAATGCGCCATCGTGTTCAATCTTGCGGTACTCGTCAAGAGTTGTTGAGCCAATGCACTGTATTTCACCTCGGGCAAGTGCGGGTTTCAAAATGTTGGCAGCATCGAAATTGCCAGACGAATCGCCAGCACCTACTATGGTGTGAATTTCATCGATAAACAGAATGACATCAGGCGAAGCCTTAAGTTCGTCAATAAGGTCGGTCATACGTTCCTCAAACTGACCGCGGTACATCGTACCTGCAACCATCGAGGTCATATTCAACATTATAAGCCGCTTGTCGAAAAGTACGTGCGAAACCTCCTTCTTTACAATCTTTGAAGCCAATGCCTCTATGATAGCCGACTTTCCTACGCCCGGTTCACCGATAAGCACAGGATTGTTCTTCCTGCGGCGCGAAAGTATCTGTGTTATACGGTTTATTTCCGTTTCACGACCATATACGGGGTCGAGTTTATCTTCTTTTGCCGCAGCGGTTAAGTCAACACCAAACTGGTCGAGCATAGGCGTTTGCGACTTTCCTATACGTCTCTGCCTACGCTGTTCGCCGACAGCAAATTCCCTGTCGTCAAACAAGGGGTCGAAATCTTCATTATCGGTAGGTTCGTCATCGGTATCATTATCAACGACATCCCACGAGCCAAGTTCCAATGTCATTCGGTACAGGTCGTATTCGATATTGAATTTTCCGAGCAACATAAGCAGATTGCTAGGAACTTTCAGTATTGCCAGCATCAGATGGTTGGTGTTAATCTCATCATTACCAAGCGAAATGGCTTCCGAATGCATAAAAAGACGTATTCGGGAAATTGGCTTGCTGTCAACGACATCATCGGGATTCACAAATGCAATCTGTGCCGACCTATAATTGTTCTCTACTGCCGATTTGAGTTCAGAGAGATTGATATTCAGTTCTTTTAGTTTCAATGCAGCCTCGCAGTCGGAGTTGCGCAAAATGCCGAGAAGCAGATGTTCTGGATTCAACATACTGCTGCCAAGCCTTACAGCCTCTTCCCTGCTGTACTGCCAAGTATCTATCAATGACTGGGAATAATTCTTTTCCATTCTAAATTCATTTGAGGTGCAAAAATAAAACATTTTGTCGTGATTAAGCAAAAGTACGATAAAATAATTATCGTAGTAAGGGAAGAAAACTATCTGGACAATGGTTTGATTTCCAACTGATTTTTAACAATACGTTAGCAATGATATTACGAATCAATTTAATGTTTCTTATCTTTCTCGAAATATTTGTCCTTGTATTTCTCGTAGCGCTCTTCCCATTGTGCTATGCTTTCGTCATCGAACTTTATCGAACCGATTAGGTTCATGAGGTTTCTGATTTTTGCCGCACGAGCAGAGGCTTTCTTGGGACTGCGCTTAGGGTCGCGTGGATTCGGATATGCAGCTACAATCTGCGAGGCTTCGGTTTTGGTAAGGTCCTTGGCGCTCTTGTGGAAATATTCCTGAGCAGCGGCTTCGGCACCATAAATGCCAGGACCCATCTCTATTACGTTGAGGTACACTTCCATAATGCGTTCTTTCGGCCAGAACAACTCGATAAGGAAAGTCTGATAAACTTCCAGTCCTTTGCGTATCCACGAACGGCCTTGCCATAAAAATACATTTTTTGCTGTCTGCTGCGAAATTCCGCTTCCGCCACGGTTACTTTTGCCCGATTTGTGTTCTTCAATTGCTATGTCTATTGCTACGCGGTCGAAACCGTTGTGCCCCAGGAACATATTGTCTTCGCTTGCAACCGATGCATCGACAAGGTAAGGCGAAATTTCGTCCAGTGGCTTCCATTCCTTTTTCAGCGATTCGCCTTCGAATACAGAGCGTGAAATCATCGTGAGTGTAATGGGCGGATTTATCCAGCGGTATAGTATGGTTGTGAGTAGGTTAAGTCCGAATATACAAAGAATTGTAATGAAGATTACCTTCATAATCTTGCGGAATATGGATTTACCGCCTTTTTTTGTCTTAGGTGCTTTTTGTGTGGCTTTGCCAGCCTTATTTTTTGCCATCGGTTGTTGTATTATTCGGGGTGCAAAGGTATGACATTATTTTTTCCGTTGTTCGGAAAAATTGAATCATTCTACTGTACGCTGCAACTGTCCTTTCGTGTTATGCAAATGTGTGCCAGAGCAAATATTATTGCAAAACTTACCAGCAGATAATGTCTCAGCAGAATGCCGTCGATTAAAAACAGACAGGATGGAATTATTGCCAGAGCCATGCTTTTCCAGTTCGTTTGTTGTCTGAAATACAGCGCATACACAATAAAATATGCCAGTAGTATCGTTGCATTGGCAATAAGGTAGGCGACAAAATGCTGTGCCGAGGCAAAACCAAATTCTGCAATTCCAATGTTGAACACCATCAGGAACATAGAACCGTATCTGCCGATCTGCTCAAGCATGTACATCGAGCGGCAGCAGTTGCATTTTTTCTCTTTGCCACGGAACTTTACGGCGTAGATGATGTTGGGGACTAATATCAGCACTATGGTAATTAGTCCGAACAGGTTTATCCAGTTCCAGCAGCCGGAGCAAATTATTTCGTTTGCTTCCATTGCCTAGAATCCGTTTAAGGTCATGTATAATGTTGGCAGGCAGAGCAGGAAACCGAGTGCAATAAGCACCAGCATAAATTTCCAGATGAACTTGAACCACAAGTTGTACGGAATCTTAGCCATTCCAAGTGCTCCGATAAGTACGCCCGATGTCGGGGTGATCATATTGGTGAAGCCGTCGCCGAACTGGAAGGCGAGGACTGTTGTCTGCCGCGAAATCTCGACAAGGTCGGAGAACGGTGCCATAATTGGCATCGTGAGTGCGGCCTTTGCCGAACCCGACGGAATTATAATGTTCAAGAATGTCTGTATTCCGTACATTATCGACAGTGAGGCTTCCTTGCCTGTGTCCTGCATTCCGTTCGAAAGGCTGTTCATTATGGTGTCGATGATGTTGCCGTTGGTAAGGATTGCTATGATACCGCCAGCCAGACCGACTACGAAAGCCGCAGAAAAAATATCCTTTGCTCCGTCGAGAAACATCTTTACAATATCGTTTGCCGACCTATCCATCGCAATTCCTGCGGCTATGCCCATTGCGAGGAACAGCCCGCCGATTTCTTCTACATACCAGCCGTAACCCATAACTCCTACAATCAGGTACAATACGGTGAACATCAGTAGGTTGATTATGTAGAAATGAACCGACTTGCGAAGCATAAAGAAGGATGTGACAATGAAAAGTCCCGATACAATCGGTATTGCTGCAAACTCAAATTCGGCATTTCCAACCTTCAAGCTTGAAATGGGGTGGAAGACCGAGAAAAGTATTACTGCAATGGAAACGATAATGTAGCTTGCCCAAGCCGATTTAGGTGTGTAGTATTCTATATCGTCAGCATGACTGCTGTTGTTTTTGTGCCAGTATTCGTCAATGGAGTATGTAAGGCTCTTCTGTGGATTCTTCTTTATGCGCGAGGCATACCATAATATAAATGCAAAACCTACGGCGTTTATCACCAGCCAGCAAACGAACCTGAATTCCCATCCGCTAAACAACGGTAAATCCGACATTCCCTGTGCGATTCCAATAGTGAACGGATTGAAGATTGCTCCGGCAAAACCAAGGTGCGCAGCCACATATACCATGCAAAGTCCTGTAATCGAGTCGTAACCCATTGATATGGCAAGCGGAACGAATATTATTACGAAGGCTATTGTTTCTTCGCTCATGCCGAAAATAGCACCAAATGCACTGAATAGTGTCATTATCAGTACCATTATGATGTTGTTTACACCGATTTTCTGGAGAAATTTTCGTTTTTCTAGTTTTCGGCTGAAGCGCAGGAACGAGTTTATTCCGGCTGCCAGTGCACGGCTCTCGTTCAGAATCCAGAAACTGCCGCCAACGAGCAAAATAAAAGCAATAATTCCAGCTTGCTTCTTGAATCCGTCGAAGATTGACGTGAAAATCTGCCAGGTCTGCGGACTAGCATCAACTTCGTGGTAGGAGTTTTCGACGATTACCGTCGTGGAACTGCCATCGGCCAAAGCTTTTGTCGTGCGTTCGAATTGCCCGGCGGGAACAATCCATGTTAGTATGGCTGCAATGATTATTATCGAGAATACAATTACGTATGTATGCGGTACTTTCTTGAACATGATGTAAAATTTGTCTGCAAACTTACAAAAAAATCTGATTTTTATGCCAGGATAATAAAGAGAAACTTATCTCAGATAATCAACATGTTGCATTTTTTCTGGAACAGCGGAAAAAGTGGGTGGAGATTCATATTGTCGATACAAAAAACGGAATCTCACGAAGACGGATTTTGTTTTTTTATCCATCGCCTTTGGCGATACCTTGATTGCCGCCTTGGCTGGTGAGCGTTAAGAAAATCGGTAGAACGGAGCGTAAAAAATCAGTCTGTTTGAAGGCGCAGTGAAACGGAGACAAGTTTCTGATTTTTAGCGAAGTGTAACCGATTTTTAGCGAAGCAGACTCTGCGGACATGG
>Ga0310696_10000970_pt1 | contig 42258 bp, 33 predicted proteins | sample AusTroGonzalo_MG_4_FD_203885 | JGI IMG/M metagenome (GOLD analysis project Ga0310696, IMG submission 203885) | Bovine rumen microbial communities from tropical cattle in Woodstock, Queensland, Australia - Gonzalo_02 (v2) (version 2) | ecosystem: Host-associated > Mammals > Digestive system >... | reverse complement strand
CAGCACCTTCGATTCCAAGGCACAGATTTTTCGGCACAAAAGTACCAAAATCCAGCCAGCCAGAAAGGTAGCGACCGCCCCGGCGAGGCAGAAGAGGCCCATCTGCGTGTCGGTCATCTGCTCCGCGAAGACATCAATCTGCATACCCAACCCCATGAATTTCACCTCTTTGAAAACGCCCTGAATCAAGGCCACAACCAAGTGCGCTCCTTCATGGATGAGGTAATAAGCTACTACAGCGGCTAATATTCCGATGTATTGTCTAATTCGTTTTGACATATTTTATAATAACATGCACTAAATTGTCTGTTAGCCTATTGCCTTTTTCTACCGCGGTCTAACCGTTGAACCTCCGGAGCAGGGGCAATTGATGTAAGGATTGCAATCAGGAGAAATAAGACCATAGATAAGGGTACTGGCTCCGCTCAGACTAACATTCAGATTGGAACAAATAGTGACATCGGCCGTACTGGCACCGCTCATACTTCCAACCACAGACGGGGTCTCCAAAAGGGAAGCTTCCACAGTACTGGCACCGCTGAGGTCAATATCCATCTTTTCAGAGCAGAAACCATTCATAACGACTTTCGAAGCACCGCTAAGGTCGACGTCGATCTCTTCAGCATTCACAGAACCATGGAAATGGGAGGCACCGCTGAGGTCAATGTCCACATCGTGACCATTGAGGTCGCCCGTGAAAGAGGAGGCGCCACTGAGCTCAACACTACGCAAGTTTGCGTTTGCAGGAATGACGGCTGTGGGTTTAGAGCCGTTGTAGAAAGTGTTTGGTTTGAAACCGATTTGCAACTCTCCGTTTACTACTTTTACAATCACTTTGTCGTGAGCCATATCGTCCACTGTGATAACCACGTCGGTCACTTGGTCGCTTACAGTCACTTGGAAAGCACTGCTCACATCAAGTTCGGTGAAAGAACCGTTGATAGGATAGTTACGAGTTGTGGGGTTTCCCCATTCTTTCGTGCAACCAAAGAATAAGGCGCACAAGGAAATCATGATCAAAGTCTTTTTCATATCTCTAAATTTTTAATTGTTATCTTCATTTTACGAGCGGCAAAAGTACACTTTAATGCAATGCGGAATTTTCATCTTGCGGAATTCTAGCACCCCTCGCGAAAATCGGTCGGCGACATGCCATATTTCCGACGGAAAGCAGTGCAAAAATGGCTCTGATATTCGTAACCCAAGAGCAGACCAATCTCTGCAATTGGCCAGGAAGTTTCTTTCAAATAATTGACAGCCAAAGACATACGATGATCAAAAAGACATTGAAAGACCGTTTCGCCGAATTCCTGCTTAAAGGCCGACTTCAGCGTACACTCGTTGGTGCCCACCATCGTGGCCAACTGATGCAACGACGGCGGATTTTGATACTGAGTCGTCATAATCTCGCGCGCCTCGTGAACTTTGTCGGAAAGCACCAAATTGACAGGGGAAAACGTATCATCAGACTCGTTGACGCGGTTAATCATCATCGAAAGGCAGTCCAAAATCTGGGTTTCCAAGTATTTTTCGGCATAATTGCCCATTTCGTTGCACTGTTCGATCTCCTGGAACAGATGCAGCAGCTTGCGACTGGCCTGCGTTCCAGGCGGGGTGTAGGCAATCGACTCATTGCGCTCAAAGTCCTTGCAGAAAGGATTCAGTGCATCCGAGTGACGCTCCGCCAATTGCCGTACCACCGGTTCCGTCAGCACGATGTTGAACAGTTCGAAGGTCCCACCGGTCTGACAGTGGTTCACAACGATGTCCTCCTCGGGAAAAAGCGAAAGACACACATCACCCGTGCTCCAGTGTCGGTCCTTACCACGACGAGTGCGCACCATGTCGCTGTTTTTCGCTAATGTCATCATCAGCACAGGCACTCCCGTCCGTTTAATCTCCAACTGGCAATCTGCAAAACTCCGGGCACGCTGGCTCAACAGCAGAAAACGCCCTACCCTATTCTCTGTCAGAAGATTACTGATGTACTCATTGTCGTAATATGTGGTGCGGATGCCATCCTCCGACACCTTCGTCAACGCCGCCGCCTCGGGAAACTGGTCGGCGGTGATTATCTTTTCACCAACTGTAATTTTGCTCTGAATCATGGTGCAAAATAATACATTTTTCAGACACAATACGAACGCATACTACAGCTCCTTAGGCTCATCTTCGGAACATTCCTGATTCCGCGATTCTTTCCACTCCAGCACGTGCGACATCACTGGCGAGAGATGTTTGTAGGCTACAGACGCCTCCTTCACCTCATGCTTGATGAAGATTTCCTTTTTGTCCACGCTATCAATGAAATAAAAGAGCACTCCAGCCACCAAAACCACCTTCAGGATGCCAAAAAGCACACCAAGGCCCTTGTCGAGGAACTCCGACAGCACCGGTTTGAGCGCACGCTTCAAAATTCGACCTAACAGGTTGACTAACACGATGGTAAGGACGAAACACAACGAAAAGGAGATGGGTTTCGCCAACGTGGTGCCGGTAAGCCATAATGCAATCAAATCGGAAAATTTATAGGAAACGAACAGTCCCAAAAAGAGAGCGGCCAAAGAAACGACCTCCATCAGGAATCCGTTTTTGAAACCTTTGAAGGCGTACCAGCAAAGGGGTATTAATACAAGGATGTCAATCCAGTTCATTTGTCACAATGTTTTCCGCAACCTCTGCGTCAGCGGCTGCGCGTAAATAAAATCGTTCAGGGTTTGATCATCGGAGGTGAGGATGTTGTCGCTGCTGCCACGCCAGGCCAAATGCCCTTGGTAGATGAACGAGATGGTCTCGCCAATGGTGATGATGGAATTGAGGTCGTGGGTGTTTACCACCGTCGTGGTGTTGAAATCGTGGGTGATTTTGGTGATGAGTTCGTCAATGAGCAGCGAGGTTTTAGGGTCCAAACCCGAGTTGGGCTCGTCAAAGAAGAGGTATTTGGGATTGCATGCCAAAGCACGGGCAATGGCGGCACGCTTTTTCATACCACCGCTCAATTCTGCGGGATAAAGCTTGTTAACATTCTCCAAATCAACACATTCCAAACAGAAGTTGGCGCGATCACGCTTCTCGCTGTTGCTTTGATCCGTGAACATGTCCAACGGGAAGGTGACATTCTCCTCAATGGTCATCGAATCAAACAGCGCAGAACCCTGGAACACCATCCCCATCTCCTTGCGAAGCAACAACTTATCCTTTTCCGGCAGGTTGTGGAACTCGCGCCCGCTGTAAAGTACATTGCCCTCCTCCGGGGTGAACAGACCCACTAGACACTTCATCAACACTGTCTTGCCTGAGCCGGACCTCCCGATAATCAGGTTCACCTTGCCCTCCTCAAACTGCGTGTTGATGTCGTGCAAGATCTGCTTCTCACCGAAATACTTACAAACGTTGTTGACCTCTATCATATCTATTGCCTAATCCCTTAAACCTTAAACCCTCAACCTTAAACTAGTTTACAGCATAATGTCCGTAATCACCACATTCAGCACCAAAATAACGAAACTCGACACCACAATCGCCTGCGTGCTGGCCTTGCCGAGTTCCAATGCGCCGCCTTCGATGCGGTAGCCGTAGAACGAGGCCACCGTGGACATGATGAAAGCGAAAATACAGGTCTTCGTCAAAGCATAGACCACGTCATAAACCCGGAAACAGTAGGTCAGACCGTCGATAAAGTTGTAGGTGGAGATGCAGTTAGTAATCCAGACAGTGAGAAAACCTCCAAACAGAGCGAAAGCGATACTGAAGACACAAAGCACCGGGATGACGATAACCGAAGCGAGCACCTTCGGCAACACCAAGTGCGATGCCGGATTGATACCCATAACATCCAGTGCATCAATCTGTTCTGTTACTCGCATACTGCCGATTTCCGCCGTGATGCTGGAGCCGAGATTACCCACCAACAGCAAACTGATGATGGTCGGACACAACTCCATCACAATGGAAGTACGGGCAACAAAACCCACCGTCCACGATGGAATCCAGCCGCTTTCGATCTGCAGTGCTGTCTGCATCGTGATCACACTGCCCATGGCAAGTGACACGATGCTGACAATCAACATGGAACCGATGCCCATGGCGTCCATCTCAAAAACCCATTTCTTCAGAAACACGCTCCATTTGGCCGGTTTACTGAAGACCTGGCGTAAAAAGATGAGATATTCGCCAAAAATGGCAAGGGTTTTCCGCAACATTTATTTCAATTTGATATTCAATTCATCCAATTGTTTCGGATCGATAGGCGTCGGGGCGGGCAGCATAGTGTCGCGACCAGCGTTGTTCTTCGGGAACGCGATGAAGTCGCGGATGCTGTCGCAGTCACTAAGCACAGCGCACAGACGGTCGAAACCGAAGGCGATACCACCGTGAGGCGGAGCACCATATTTGAAGGCATTAATCAGGAATCCGAACTGGCTTTGCGCCTGCTCTTCCGTGAAGTTCAGGGCCTTGAACATACGCTGTTGCAGTTCCGGACGGTGGATACGGATAGAGCCACCACCGATTTCGGAGCCGTTGATAACCAAGTCATAAGCGTTGGCCAGCACCTCGCCGGGATGGCTTTCGAGCCAATCCTCATGCTCGGGTTTCGGTGCGGTGAACGGGTGGTGCATAGCGTAGTAGCGTTGCGTTTCCTCGTCCCACTCCAACAGCGGGAAATCGATCACCCACATCGCTTTGTACTCGCCAGCCTTGCGCAGACCAAGACGGGTGCCCATCTCCAAACGCAACTCGCACATCTGTTTGCGGGTCTTCATCGCCTTGCCCGACAGGATGAGGATAAGGTCGCCAGCATGCGCGTCGCAACGTTCCGCCACAACCTTCAAATCGTCCTGCGTGTAGAATTTATCGACGGAAGATTTATACGTACCATCTTGATTACAAAGAACATAGACCAAACCGGCGGCACCCACGCGCGGACTCTTCACAAACTCGGTGAGGTTGTCCAGCTGCTTGCGGGAGTAGTTGCCGCAACCCTCAGCCTTGATACCGATGATGAGCTCGGCCTCGTTGAAGACCTTGAACTCCTTGCCTTGCAGCACGTCGTTGAGCTCCACGAAACGCATTCCGAAACGAGCATCGGGCTTGTCGGAACCGTAATATTTCATTGCGTCGTTCCAGGTCATGCGCTCCAGCTTGCCAATCTCCATCCCCTTGAAAGTACGGAAGATATGCTGCACGAGACCCTCGAACAGGTTGAGGATGTCCTCTTGCTCGATGAACGACATCTCGCAATCGACTTGCGTGAACTCGGGCTGACGGTCAGCACGGAGGTCCTCATCGCGGAAGCAGCGCACGATCTGGAAATAGCGATCCATACCCGCCATCATCAGCAGCTGTTTCAGCGTCTGCGGAGATTGCGGCAGAGCATAGAACTCGCCAGGGTTCATACGAGAGGGCACGAGGAAGTCGCGGGCGCCCTCGGGAGTGCTGTTCACCAAGAACGGGGTCTCGATTTCAAGAAAACCTTGACCGCTCAGGTATTTGCGGATCTCCAAGCCGAGTTTATGACGGAAAATGAGGTTGTTTTTCACTGGGTTGCGGCGAATGTCGAGGTAACGGTAACGCATACGCAGTTCGTCACCACCATCGGATTCGTCTTCAATGGTGAACGGCGGCACGATGGCCTCGTTCAAGACCTCCAATTCATGCACCTCAATTTCGATATCGCCCGTCGGAATGTTCTTATTTTTACTATAACGTTCTATCACTTTACCGGTTACGCGAATCACCCACTCGCGACCCATCTGCTCAGCGCGCTCGCACAATTCGGGGCGCTCTTCGTGATTGAAGGCCAGTTGCGTGATGCCATAACGGTCGCGCAAGTCAATGAAAATCATGCCGCCCAGATGACGGATCTTCTGAATCCAACCGCTCAAAGTCACGGTCTGCTGAATATTCTCAAGCGTCAGCTCGCCACAGGTATGAGTTCTTAACATATTTTGAGAGTTTTTATTCCAAAAAAACAAAGTTGCAAAAGTACATTTTTTTCGGTTGTCACGGCACTGGCAACATGCTGAAAGCACCGAACAAACCGAAACCATTCTCTATGTTGGTATAAGGATGCACAGGTTCCAACAAAAGGAAACCCATGTCAAAGCCAAATTCATTGTCAGCAACTGTCTTTTCGTACAAAAAGCAGTTTCTGTCCAAGAAAAACAGATAATACTGCCCATTGTCCTCTTCATCATCGTAGTCATCATAATCGTCATAGTAGTCGTCAATAAGGTCTTCGGCCACCATATAGCGCATCAGCACCCCGTCTTTGCCCTCATCCGATACATACCGATAGTCTGCATTGTTCAAATACATCCATTGCAATTCGTAATGCCACGCGCCATTTATGGTACTCCACGTACCATCGGGATTCTCAATATGTATGTTTCTTGGCCGATAGTAATACAACCCGTAGTAATTCTCCTCGCCCGCCACATCGCGCCACTCGGCATAGACATCCTTGTGCGGCCAATTGTAGATTTCACCCAAATGGATGTCGCCATTGGCCGAAACTGTGTCAAAGCGGAAACCTACTTGATGCGAATAAGGCACTGTGCATGAGGAAGATACATCTTCATAACCGATATAAGAAGCGCGGATGAAATAAGTATGGCCCTCTTCAATCGGAAACTCCTGTTTGGTAAGGAAAAAACGCTCTTTCTCAGGCAAATACGTGACCCGCACCCAATGATTACCGTCTGCGGAAAGCTCCACCACACCGTTTTCGGGATTCAATGTTTCCTGATGGGTGCTGGTGTAAAGTAATTCTGTGTTAGTCAACAAGATATAGGTGGTATCTAACTGCGGACACAAACGACTGTATAGCACTAACTTCTGCGTCTCATCAAACTCCCGGTCAATGGGCACCTCATCCACACAAGCAGAAAAAAGAAAAGAAAGGATTGCGGTAAAAATTACCACAAATATTCGGGATATCTTGATTGTATTCATTGTAAACATTTTTTGACTGTATTATTCTATTGCCTTTGCCTATTAAAACTTAAAATGATAGGTGAACGTAGGAATAATCGGGAAAATGCTGATTTGATTCAACTTAAACACGGACTGACCATTGATATATGACTGTTCAGTGTAGTAGAAAAACGGGTTATGGTGGTTATACACATTGTAGATGCTGACTTCGAAAATGCTCGTGCCTTTGTTGTTGGTATGCGGCTTGATGAATTGCACACCTATATCCAAATGGTGGAATGGCTTCATGCGGAAATCGTTCTTCTTGCCGTAATTTTCAATATAACCATAATACTCGTAAAAATAATCATTATTGTTTCCAGAAGCCGCAAGGTGGTCAAGATAATTCTGAAGCGTTTCGGAAGTGTAAAGGGAGGTGGGCAGCGTGACGGCATTGCCAGTCGCGAAAACCCATGACAATGAAAGATTTATCCGCTTTGTCGGACTGTACATCAACACAATGGAGACATCATGGCGGCGATCGTAGCGTGCGAAGAAGGGCTCGCCAAAGTTCAGCTCGTCGAACTGCTGCTTGGTCCACGACAACGTGTAGCCAATCCAACCCGTAAACTTGCCAACTTCCTTACGCACAAGGAATTCCACACCGTATGACCAGCCATGCCCGGAAGTGACATTTCTCTCCCATTGACTTTGAGTTTGTCCTTCCAAACTTTCATCCAAAATCTGTTCTACCAAACTCATGAAATAGGAAGTACCCTCTTTGTAGGCCAAAATATTGTTCATTTTCTTGTAATAGCCTTCGACGGAGAACGAAAGTTGCGGCTTTTTCAGGTCATAGTGGAGACCAAGTGCGACTTGCTGGGAGCGTTGCGGTTTGATGTTCTCCGTGACTGGCACCCATAGGTCCGTCGGGAGACCTATCGTGCTGGTACTCAGCAATATCATGCTCTGACTCATCATAGCGTATGAAGCTTTTATCGCTAAATTAGGTAGGAAATTGTAGCTCATCGCCAATCGAGGTTCGGGCGAGAACCAAGTCTTGTGCGGCACTGAAAATGCCACTAAACGCACACCAGGATTAATACGGAATTTATTGCGAATATTAATCTCATCTTCCACATACACAGCATATTCCAGCCCTAACTCTTTATTCACTTGCTTCATGGTAAGTGTATCGGCTTTCACAGTCATGGCGTTGGGACGCGCCTCGTGGTAAGTGACCGCCGCGCCGCCCATAATATGGTGCGTGGCGTTGGGATGGTAGGAAATGTCGTACTTCAGCGTGTAGTCACGGATGCCGGAGTTGAAGTCGGAACTGAACGACTCGTTGTCGGGGTCGTTCGGACCGTAATAGTACTTGTAATTCATGTAGGTATTCATCGTATAGTCGCTGAACACAAACGACATATTAGAGAATACTTTATTGGTAAACAGATGGTTCCAACGCGCAGTCGCCGTGGCGTTCTGCCAAAAAAGCCCCATTCTGTATTTGTCAGTGATGCCCATATCGTCGTCGCTTTGGGATACGTGGAACTTGTCGCGCCCGAAGTAGGCACTCAAATACAATTTGTCCTTTTTGCTCAATTCGAAGTTAAATTTACCATTAAGATCGAAGAAATAGTAGCCCGCAGAAACGCCGTCGGTGAAGAGCTTCGTGATCGGAACCATTAGGAGATCCAAGTAAGTGGTGCGTCCCGACAGCATAAAAGAGGACTTGTCTTTGACGATGGGGCCCTCTACCACCACGTTGGACGAGATAACCCCAATACCGCCCTCCACATGGTAACCCTCTTTGTTACCATCCTTCATGGTAATGTCAATGACGGATGACAAACGACCACCGTAACGCGCTGGGAATCCGCCTTTTATCAGCTCCACCGACTTGATAGCATCGCCGTTGAAAATGGAGAAAAAGCCCAAAAGGTGGCTGGCGTTGTAGATGGTGGCTTCGTCCAGGATGACGAGGTTCTGGTCAGGACCACCGCCGCGCACATAGATGCCGGAAGTACCCTCCGATGCCGACTGAACGCCAGGCAACAACAGCAAAGTCTTGAAAACATCCTTTTCCCCCAACAGCATGGGAATTTGCTGTATCTCCTTGGGTGACAGCTTAATGGAACTCATCTGTACCTGCTCCGTATTCGTCTTTTCTCCCGTAATGGTCACCGTCTCCAAAGTGGTGATTTTTGACAACTTGGCATCATACTCAATGTTTTCGGCACTGCGAATCCACAAGGTATCGTTGACATATCCAAAACTGTTGAAAACCAAATACATACCTTCTTGATATGGTAGGGTAAGTGTATAGAAACCGTAGGTATTGGTGGTCGTGGCCTTCTGCGAAACCGGCTCATATACCAGTCCTCCTGGAAGAGATTCCAGGCTCCCCTTTTCATAAAGATGGCCACTCACGGTAATGTTTTGTGCAAAAAGGTTACTGCACAACAGCCCCAATAACAGCGTACAAATTACTCTTAATGAATGTGTTAGATTATTTTGATTATGTGTCATATTCTATATTTGAAAACGCGGTAAAAATAGATTTTTTTATTCTATCCCCTTTTTCCGGATGCCGAAGGTGATCCCCTTCTCCACCGATTGTCCAGCAGATTTCAGAATAAGGTAATAGACCACAACCCCGAGTACGCCTACTCCCACGCTCAGCAACTCCTTGTGGGTTAGTGCATAGCAGCCGAATAGCAGCACAAGAAGCACGATGAGCGGCAACACGTATGCCAATATCACCGCCTTGTTGCCGGCGGAGGTCTCCAACAGCAACTCCACAATCTCACCCACCTCATACTGCTCGTTCCTAGTATTCTGCACAACGATGCGCTCCTTCCTTCTATCGGAAGGGATGCATATACTCTTGGCGTGGCACCCGCTGCACGCGGAACTCACGATTACCTCCACGGTAATCTCGTTACCATTGACGGCACGCACAATGCCTTCTCTACAAATATTGTCTTTTTCGTTATTCATCTCTTAACTGCTAACTACTAACTAAACAAAAGTTTTGCCATCTCTTCCACCTTCGAAATCGGCACAATTTGCAAATGGTAATCGGAGGTGCGGATGCCTTTGAGGTTGTACTTGGAGACAAACATGCGCTTGAAGCCCAATTTGTCGGCTTCAGTAATGCGCTGGGCAATGCGCGTCACGGGGCGCACCTCACCACTCAAACCCATCTCGCCCGCGAAACAGGTCTTGCTGTCCAAGGCGATGTCGGTGGCCGACGACAAGATGGCCGCCACAATCGCCACGTTGATGGCGGGATCCTCCACGCGCAAACCGCCTGCGATGTTCAGGAAGACGTCTTTGGCACCCAACTTGAACCGGCAACGCTTCTCCAACACCGCCAACAGCATGTTCATGCGGCGGATGTCGTAACCCGTGGCAGAGCGTTGCGGCGTGCCATACACCGCCGTGCTCACCAGCGCCTGCGTCTCAATCATCATTGGACGGTTACCCTCCAAAATGCAGGCGATGGCATTGCCGCTGTAGTCTTCATCGCGCTGAGAGACAAGTATTTCCGACGGATTCTGCACCTCGCGCAAACCCTCCTGCAGCATTTCGAAGATGCCCAACTCAGAAGTGGAACCGAAACGGTTCTTGATGCAGCGTACCATGCGGTAGCCGTAATGCTGGTCGCCCTCGAACTGCAACACCGTATCCACGATGTGCTCCAACAGCTTCGGACCGGCCAACGAACCGTCCTTGGTGATGTGACCGATAAGGAAGACCGGACATGCGGTACGCTTGGCAAAGTGCTGGAACTCGGCTGCACACTCCTTGAGCTGCGAAATCGAGCCCGCCGCTGACTCCAAAAGGTCGCTCTGCATCGTCTGGATGGAATCCACGATGAGAATGTCGGGTTGTAAAGCCTCTATGTGTTTGAAAATCTGTTGTGTACTGGTTTCGGTAAGCACGTAGCAATGCGGTGCGGGCTCACCTGAGAGGCGGGCGGCGCGCATCTTGAGCTGCGCCTCGCTCTCCTCGCCAGAGACGTAAAGCACCTTCTGTCCGCGCAGGTGCAGTGCCATCTGTAGCAGCAAAGTCGATTTGCCGATGCCCGGCTCGCCGCCCAAGAGGACGATGGAACCCTTCACGATGCCACCGCCCAACACGCGGTCAAACTCCGCAAAACCGGTTGCTGTGCGCGGGAATTGGGTCAGTTCGATGTCATCTATCACCTTAGGACTGTTCTGTGAAACTACAGGCGAAAAACGCCCTTTCTGCGCAGGGGCAGACTCTTGCAGGATCACCTCCTCTTCGAAAGTGTTCCATTCGTTGCATTCAGGGCAGCGGCCCAGCCATTTCGCCGACTGCGCCCCACAGTTCTTGCAATAGTACATCGTTTTGCTCTTTGCCATACGTCTTTAGTTTTGGACGGCAAAGATACAAAAAACGGCCTCTTGTCAAGAGGCCGTTACAATTTTCAGGTCAACCAAAGATTTTAGTCGTCTAAACCGATATAGTTGCCATTCTTGTCGAATACAAGGTCGAAATCTGTTTCAAAACCCGATGCGTCAACCAAACTGACTTTGTAACGGTTGTTTTCAAACTCAATTTCCTCAATGTAGCCGCCAACATAATTGTTGCTAACGTATGTAGCAATACTGGCCGGGAAAAATCCTTGGGGCACAGGCATGTTGTGACAATCAACCTTTTTCCAGTCGCCATTGGATCTGAAATCCACTTCCGTGCCGTCAGCAAGATCGACATCGTAGTCGCCATCTTGCTCTTTGGAGATGGATGTAATGGCAATACCCGGGAAATAGGTGTTCAGGAATGTTTTAGCCTTTGATGGCAGTTTCTCGCCGTTAACCGGCTTGTCATTACATGACACAAATGCAGTCAAAGCGACCACACTCATTAAGATTACAAATAACTTTTTCTTTGATTTGATGTTTTAATAAAACTTATAAAATTTGAGAGTTAACGAATATAATTTAGAAGGCATAAAATACTATTAATCATCTGCACCGATAAACATGCCGTTCTTGTCAAACTGAAGCTCAAGGTCGTTATTCATATCCACCTCATAGCGTCTGTCATCGTATTTAATCTTGGTGGCGAAGTTGGCGGGAAAATTGGCGGAGACATATTGTGCAATATTGGCAGGAAGAATGACTACAGGCAGCGGATTCAGACCGCAGTCCACTTTAGTCCATTGGCCATCACGGTTAAACTCCAACGACGTACCATTAGCCAAAATGACATCATAGCCAAGCCCATCGCGCTGCACGGAGATCATATTGACCCCATTGAAATTGGCCGCGACAAACTGTTTCGCCTGGGCAGGCAGTTTGTCAGGGGAAATCATTCTATTGCATGATGCGAACATGCCCAACATAAAAACGCCTAACAAAATTGCAATAATTTTCTTCATAATCAAAAATGTTTAGTTTTATGAATATTTTCTCTACCAAATATCAATCATCATAACTCAAGAAATTTCCGTTCTTATCGAATTTCAGCTCCATGTCATTGTTCAACTCTACTTCATAGCCACTATACTTTTTATCGATTTTGACAATGGTAGCGTTGGCAAAATTGGCCTTCACATATTTGGAAATGGCTGGAGGAATGATAGCGGCAGGGACACCTCCGACACATTTCACCTCTTTCCATTCACCTTGCAAGGTGAATTCCAGCTTCGTGCCGTTGGCAAGATAGACCTCATAGTCGTCATCCACCGTGGCAGAGAGGAACTGCACACCACTGAAATGCTTAGTGATGAATTGCTGCACCTTCTGCGGCAACTGTGCGTAAGTGACCGGTCTGTCTGTAAATGCATACACATTAAGAGCCATCACACTTAACAATAACACCAGTACCTTTTTCATTTTTTCAATATTTTAATGAATATATATTCCGTTGCAAAAATACAAAAAAACAACAAACCGATTAAAAAAAATTTCAATAGTTTAATCTTTAACCATTAACCTTCTAAACCTTAAACCAAAAAAAGGGGAACCCCTTTCGAGATTCCCCTTGCGCATATTTCAGATAAATGATTATCTCAGAATCGTAACCTTGTAGTTGGCAACGCCTTGGTCGGTGGTGACGTTCACAATGTAGGTGCCGGCAGCCACGTTGAGACCAATGACTTCGTGATCGCTGCTCACAGAACCGCTGTAAATTAGACGGCCGTAAGTGTCGAAGATGCGCACGTTGTCGATGTTCAGACCCTCATTGTTGAGGATATGGACATTTTGATGCTCAGCGTAAACCTTGACGCTGTTCTTCACGAAATCTTCAATACCGATTTCAATCGGAGTTTCTTCAGTCGTGAAGGAGACAAGGTTAGACCAATCGCTGTGGTTGTTGCTCGTGCAGTTAGCGCGGACTTGCCACAGATAAGTGGTGTTGGCATCCAAACCGGTCAGCTCATAGCTGTTACCAGAGACATTGGTGATGGAGGTCAAGTTGCTGGTGAGCGTCTTGTACTGGATATCGAATGAGGTTGCGGTCGGATGTGACCAGTGCAACATAGCGGTAGTCTCACCGATATGCGTGGTGTACAAGGAGTAAGGCACCTCACATTCAGCAGGAGCGAAGGTGACATTGATGGTGTGGTTAGCCGTCACATTGGTGAAGGTGTAGGAGCTCAAAGCGCCCAAGTTAGCACCGTCAACAGCCACATTAGCCACCACATAACCAGCATTAGGAGCGAAGGTGAAGGTCTTGGAAGCACCGTAGTTCACCGTTTGAGTGCCCGGGTTGATAGAACCGTTAGCACCTGCAGTAGCGGTGATGGTGAAGGTCTTCATAGCCGTAGTAGCCGTAATGGTCTGGTTAGCAGAAATTGCCGGGAAGGTGTAGGTGTAAGTACCGTTCACGTTCGGAACGTTGGCAAGAGCCACGTTAGAACCGTTCACCGTGATAGCGGTCACATTGTAACCAACATTCGGGGTGATCACGAAGGCAGGAGTAGCACCATAGAGAACGGTGGTCGTACCAGGAGTGATCGTACCATTAGCAGGTTGGTTCACCGTAACCGTGTACTCATTAGCTTCGAATGCAGCATAGATGATGTGGTTCTCGGTCACATTGGTGAAGGTGTAGGTAGTAACTGCGCCCACAGAAGCACCGTCAACGAACACATCGCTCACGTGATAACCAGCGTTAGCGGAGATCGTGTAAGCCTGAGTGCCGTTGTAAGCAAGAGTGGTGTTACCGGCAGGAGTGATTGTACCGCCGTTGCCAGCCGTTGCGTTGATCGTGTATTGATAAGCAGCGAAGGTAGCAGCAATGGTGTGATCAGCGGTCAGAGCCGGGAAGGTGTAAGCATTGACTGCACCCACAGAAGCACCGTCAACCGTCACGTCTGCAATACCATAACCAGCAGCAGGAGTGATGTTGAAGGTCGGGGTGGTGCCGTATGCGAAGCTACCCGTACCAGGAGTGATATCACCATGTGCACCAGCATTCACCGTCACCGTGTACATCTTCTGAGCGAAGGTAGCGCTGATCGTGTGATTCTCACTGATGTTATTGAAGGTGTAAGTGGTAGAAGTTACGTTGTCAGTTTGAGTATACGTGGTAGCAGCACCGTCAACCGTCACAGAAGCAACATAGTAACCCTGAGCGGCATCGATGTTGTACACGGCATCTTGTCCGTGATAGTAGTTGGAAACACCTGCAGGAGAAACCGTACCGTGAGCACCAGAGGTGGCTGTCACAGTGTGGGTGTTCTGCACGAAGAGCACTTCGTAGTTGTAGTCGGTAAGGATGTTGGTCAAAGTCTCCGTATAACCGGCAACAGGATCAGCAACAGTCAATGCAACATTGTTGCGAGTGATAGAAGCAATACGATAACCTGCATCCGGGGTAGCAGTGAAGGTGTAGGTGTAGTCAGGATCATAGTCGAAGTCAGCACCTTCAGAAACAGTACCATTGCCGTATGCATTGGTGGTGATGTAGTAATGATCTTTCTCGAAGACTACATTCACAGTGTGCGTACCCATGATATGTTCGAAGTAGTACTCTGAGATGTTGTTGTGCTCAACACCGTCGATAATGATGCTGGCCACATGATAACCAGGAGCAGGAGTGATGTAGCTCCACAAGTTGGAGTAACCGATAACACTCTCAGTGAAGACAACAGGATAGGTGGCAGTACCGTCCACTACATAGTGACCGTTGATGGTACCTTGACCTGCGAGAACATTGTAGATAACTTTTGCGCTGTCGAGTTCAACCACCACGTTGATGTCCTTGTCTTCCATCACAGGATTCAAGGTCAACAGATACTGACCATCCACGTTGGAAGGAACAGGAGCGACATTCACGCCGTTCACAGTCATGGAAATGAAATGGTAGTTAGGAGCAAGTGTAAGAACACCCGTGTGAGAGCCACCCTGAGCCACCAGCTCGTGAGCAGGCGTGTAAACAGCGCCAGGAGCGTCGTCGTTATAACCGGTAGCATAGAGGTTGTTCACCGTAGCAGTCACATTGTACACATTGCCAGTAAAGAGAACCGTCACATAATCGCCAGTGCTCGGAGTAAAGGTGAAGAAGTCAACAGGAGCATTGTTCGGGTTTTCACCTCTTGCCAACTCACCGTTCACATAGATGCCTGCCACATGGTAACCAAACTCAGGAGTCATAACCAAAGTCACTTCGTCATTCTCACCAGCATAATAGAAACTATACTGAGGAACTGCATTCTCTACAGCCACTGAGCCGTGTTCACCGGCAGTGACAGAGAAGCTGACAGCCTTCTTGACAGTGACATTGTCAATGCTGAAACCATCCGTGCCAACAGGGCTTTCAGCCTTGAAGGCCACATGCAGGTTATCCATAGTCATAGCCATGTAACCCACATAGCTGTAATGTGCATATTCTGCATTGTTGAAGGTAATGGTTCCAAACGGATAATCATAGTAGAGGTTGACGCTCGGTCCGTAGTAAGCAGTCAGTTTTTCGGTGTAATACGGACTGTTAGCCTTATAGTCGAAGCTGATGAGATAATTAGTGTAAGGTACATATTCCAAACACGGAGAAACAGCGTAATCGTTTGCAGTGAACTCATCGCTGCCGGAATACTTAAGAGTGCCGCCCGTGACAGTGAAGGTGCTGTTGTCACCATTGTTGTCAACCACAGCCCAATTGTCGGCAGAAGATGCAGGGAAGGTCTCCACATACGGAAGAGTCTGCTCTTCGGTCAGTAAGGTGACACCGGAAGAAGCCGTATTGTCATCAGTGTTGGTTTCGCTCGGAACAGTCACCCATGCGGTGATGAAGTTCAAAGCTTCAGTAAAGACAGGAGCCGTGACGAAGGTGTAGGTGTAGGTCTCACCATAGTCGAATGAGAGGTACGGCCAAACGGTCTCGTGTACAACAGGACCTTCGCCATTCACCTGATAGTAAGCCTCGAAGCTGGTGATGGGGTTCTCCATCATATTCTTCACGGTGATACGGGCAATCATACCGGTAGAAAGGTCGCAGTTGCTGGGGTTGGTATAAACATTAACCAAAGCAATGTCAACCAAAGCGGGACAAATAACCGTAGTGGTGACTTCGGCACTCTCGTCTTCCTCACCACAAATAGCCTTCACCGTAACCACGTATGAGTCGCCAGGTTGCATACCCGTGATAGTATAGGTCGGTTCGTTCACAGTAGCAGTGATAGCATCGCCCTCTTCAGGAGTCAAAGTAATGCTCCATGTGGTCTCTTCGCCACCTGCAAACCAAGTAATTGTGCTTGAACCGTTCTCGACCTCCGTAGCGGAAAGAGCCAGCGGAGCGGGACAAGTGGTCTGAACACAGAAAGAGGTGAAGAAACCATTTGATTGCGTACCGAAGCCTGAGTAAACCTCGTTACCTTCGTTATCAGTGATGGTGAAAGAGGTCTCACCAGGATAGGAACCTGCAATCCAATTACAAACCATAGACTCGCCATCCGGGATTGTGACATTGTATGTTTCCGAAGTGCCATAATCGATGGTGAGTGTTTGAGTAGTTCCATTGCTGAACGCGAGTTCGATAGCATTGCCATTCCATCCGTCACCATAAGAATCTTCCAGTTCAAAGGTGAATTCACAACCGGCAAAATAGGTGGAGAAGATGACGAAAGAGGCATTGCTTTGTTCGTCACCGCAATCAGCCTTCACACTCACCAGATATTGAGTGTTGGGAGTCAAACCCGTCAATGCGAACGAAGTAGTCGTCACCGTGGTGGTCTGCAAATCTTCTGTCGGAAGCTCTGTATAGGTCACAATCCAGGAAGTTTCCTCGCCGCCAGGTGTCCAAGAGATAACAGCAGAAGTGGTAGACAGTTCAGAAACGGTCATGTTGGTCGGCTTCGGGCAAGAAGACATATCCGGACAAGTAGCCGTGAAGAATTCGTTGCTCTGAGCTCCGGATCCGGAATAAACCGTTTCGCCACAATCGTTCTTAATCTCGAAAGAGGTTTCGTACGCGTAGCTACCGTTCGACCAGTTGCAGGTCATCGTCTCACCTTCGGGAATAGTCACATAGACAGTACCTTCACTACCACTGGATAATGTCACGTATTGAGTGCCACCACCGCTGTAAGCGATACTGATGGAATTGCCATTCCAGCCATCGCCGTAGGAATCATGCAGCACAAAGGTGTATTCGCAAGGATTACCACAAATAGTAGTGAAAGTAGTAGTGGCAGCCTCAGAAACGGCGTCGCCACAGATGGAAGTCACAGACACCTGATATTCAGTGACAGCGGAAAGGCCCGTCAATGTGAGGGAAGAGGTGGCAACCTCAGCAGTCGTCCACTCTTCATCAGCAGTAGCCTTGTAAGCCACAGTCCAAGCAGTCTCATCTGCTCCAGGAGTCCAAGTCAGGACAGCGGAGTTGTAGGTGATGTTGTCAGCGGTCAGGTTGGTGACAGGCTGGCAGGAAGCATCAGCCGTGGAGGTGATGGAGACGTTATCAATAGCACAAGTATACCAAGTGCTCTCTTTATACCAAAGGAACGCGATTCTGGCACCAGCAGGAATCGAACCGTTATAAGCGGTGAAATCCACGGTATAGTCGTTGTCGGAAGTGGTCACAGACGGGATGGTGGCCACCTCGGTATAGCTGTTGATCGGATCATTGGCATCGGTCACGTAACCCACCGTAAGAACACCATAGGAAGTACTTTCCATTCTACGCCAGAAGGAGAGGGTCATGGTGCTGACAGGATGTTCAAACATCGGCAGAATAGCGAAAGCAGAGTTTCCTGCACTGCTGGCATAGAAGCCAAGGCCCTTGCCGCTCTCTGCATAGTTAAAGGCAGAAGTTGCACCCGTATTCACATGAGGAGCATATTTTTTGTCCGTATTGTTGGTGTAAGAATCCCAACAAGTGGGCACCACACCTGCAGCACTGTAGGTAGAACCTGTATAGCTGTCGAAGTTCTCCGTGTACGGAGTAGCCAGCGGCAGACACTTGGTGGTGACCGTAGTGGGCAGAGAGTATTCGCTGACGGTGGTCACGCAATTGGCCTGCACGTAGAAATCATAGGTAGTAGCGTCGTTAAGACCGGTAACCGTGAACGGGTTGGCGTCAGCGGCAACCACAGTACCATTACCCTGTTCGAAACCGGCAGGACCATATTCGATGTTCCAAGCCTCTTCAGAACCGTTAGCCGTCCAAGCCAATGTGACAGAGGTAGCGGCGACATCGGTAACAGTAAGCATTGTGGGCATCTGGCAATCGGGCTTCATCTCCACGGTGAAGTCATCCAAGTTCCAAGAGCAGCTGCCCGTAGCGGAGGTAAAGCGCAGGGTGATGCGAGCGCCATCAGGAACATTCGCACCGAAGGTGAACGGACCATAAAGCATAGCGTTGGCGCGGTTGTAGCTACCGGATTGAGCAGGAACCTGCATCACTTCCACAAAGGTGGAAGCATCGGCAGCATCCGTAACATAACCCAGCTGCATGGTGCCGGGCGTAGAACCGGTAACTCTACCATAGTAGCTGAACTGCAGATCCATGAGGTTGTTGGTGAATTCAGGCAGCACCAAAGTAGCCACCGCACCGCTGTTACCCTTCAGCTCGGCACTGTTCTTACCAGAATGGGCAGCAGCAGCATAGTTACGATAAATGAACGGAGAATTGAAACTGGTCATTTCAGGAGTAGCCCAGCAGTCGTCGAAAGCCAAGTTGCCAGAACCAGTATAAGACTCAAAGTCTTCAACCCAAGGATTCTCTTGCGTTACCGTAATCGGGCCGCAGTCTGTCTTAAAGCTGAACTTGGAAGACCAGTTGCTTACATAACCGAGACCACAGTCTGCCTTTGCATACACATCGTAGTTTGAATAACCATTCAAACCTGTCAAGGTGACAGTATTCTCGTTAACAACAATCTGTGTGCCGGTACCCAAAGCAAAACCCATCTCACCATATTCAACAGTCCAGGATTCTGCACCGTTGTCGGTCCAAGTGATTGTAGCGCTGTTAGCATCTTTTTCGACCACTTGCATACCCGCAGGAGCCGAGCAGATGGTCGGCATCGTGAAGTTGACGGAAGTCCAATCGCTAACCTCTTGTTCACCACAAATAGATTTTACAGAAATGAGGTACATATTGCCCTCCGTCAAACCGGTAAGGTTGGTCTGAGAAGCGTTCAAAACATTCAAAACGAAGAGAGCATCGTCATCAAGACCCTTCACCTCAACCACATATTCATTAACACCTTCAACCGGTGTCCAATTCACGTTCACGGTGTGGGTGTTGGCAGTAACCGTCAACTCTTGAGGAGCAACACAGTTGGCCACGGTGGTGAAGCCCAAAGCAGCCTCACCGCTCATACCAACAGTACCGCAGTTGGCCTTCACACGCACATAGTAAGTCGTGTACTGGTCAAGACCGGTAAGTGTATAGGTATTTTCAGTGACATCAACAGTGGTCCATTCTTCATCGGAAGCAGACATGTAGTTCACCTGCCAAGCAGTGGCATCGCCAGCCTCCCATGTCAGAACTGCACTTTCGGTAGTAATGTCGCTTACGTTCAAGTCCGTAGGAACGGCGCAAACAGGATCAGCGCAAACATAAGCAGTGAAGTCCACCATCATATTCGGAAGATTGGCGGCATATGTACCTGAATTAGTGCCCGGGTGGCTACCATAACTCTCTGGAGAACTGTCGCTTCTTCTATACAACACACTGTTGGTGGAAGAGGTATAACGATAATTCAATGACTTGTAGTTGTCAGCGGTACGAGCCGTCACAACCACGAGATTGTCTTCACCATTATAATAATAAGGAGTGTTCAATGTGTAAGTCTCCCAACCCACAGCAGAACCGATGGTACCATTGTTGGATTCATATACCAAGGTCAAATCATCCATGGAGAGCCAGTCTGTATTGCTTTCGTGGGTAGCAGAGGATTTCGTGCCAAGGTAAATCTTCAAAGTCTGGTAATTATGAGCGTTGGTAGTATTCACATACCAAGACAAAGAATTGATATAACCAGCAGATGCGAATTCAGAAGCCGGATAAATCATCTGAGTCCAAGAATTCTTATAGTAAGCATTCATCGGAGTGGTGGAGCTCGTAGATGTTCCTGTACCGATAGTGATCTCCATCGGAGAAGTCGTCAAAGCAACACAAGGAACATAGAACTGAGCGCTAGCCCAAAGACTGCTCTCTTCACCGCAATTGGCTTTCACACGCACATCGTAAGTCACTTCAGTGCTGAGGTTGTTCAAGGTAACAGAAGCAGTGGTAGCTTCCACCGTCTGCCATGCATCGCCAGCAGCATCTTTATATTGCAATGTCCAAGCGTCTTGTCCCTCGGGAGCATTCCAAGTAATCACAGCCGTCTGATCGTTCACCGTGACAGCGATGTTGGTCGGAGTGGTACAAGTGGTGTTCAACGCCACATTGTCGATAGCGGCAGGAGTTTGTGCGCCACCGCTAGCATTGTTGTTCCAAGTGAATACGATGTATTTGCCACCAGCGTAAGCGGCCGGAATGACTACGTTTTGGGTGGTGAACTCGTTCACGCCATAGATGCGAGTAATATAGTTCGTGGGCAGCGTGCCGGCCACGGGAGCCTCGTCCAAAACAGACACCTGCAGGAAGTCGTTCGCTTCACCTACGGTTCTGACATCGAAGGTCAACAACACGTCATTTTCAGGAAGCAGCGTGTAAACGTATGCGTGAGAAACAGAAGCCTCTGATACATTATATTTATTAGTGATACCGTTAGAGGAAGAGATGTATAATTTGTTGTTGTTGAAACCTTGAGCTTCGCCAATATACCATTTGTTGGTATTGTTGCCATTGACGATATTCCATTCGAAATTACCGTTCTCAAAGTCGCAAGCGTAAGGCGCTGCTGTGCCGATAAGGTCAGCGTTGTCGCGCGGGAAGATTTCGTAATCGCTATTGTGTTTTGCAACGAAACCAACAACCACACCAGGTTCATTGGCTGCGAAAGTAGCGTTAACCGTAGTGAATTGGTTGAAAACCTTGATGGTGTCACCACCCTGATAGAATTCAATGGTTTTGGCTGCAGTACTGCCCGTGCTGATGGTTTTACCCTGGAACGAACCGTTGCGAAGAACCACCAGTTTATACATATATTGATCAGGATTAGCCACAATATCGGCAATCGTGGTCTCAATAGGTTCGATAGCAGTGCCAGGTGTACCCTCAGCGGTGTTAACTGTAGGAACAAGTTCCAACATACCATTATAAGGCTTCAGTGTTCCGAAAATCCCTCCTGAAATCACATCGCCATTATTATACTGAGTAGAAATCTTATTGTGATCATCAAAAATAAGCAGACCGCCGGTGGCATCTTGCACAAACATGTTTTTGCCACTTCTGAAAACGTGGGTCACATCGCCAGTGATTTGATAGAGAGTGCTGTTGTCAGCCTCAGAACCCATCAATGCAGCGATGTTGGCCAACTGAACCGGAAGAGTAATCGTAATCGTAGCGGTTGCACTGGTATCTTCTTCCAGAACAGCGTATGCAGAAATGGTGGAAGTGGTGGAAACCGTGAAAGGAGCATTATAGAGAATAGACTCTCCACCGTCGATGGAGTAGAAGATGTTAGCACCAGGAGCGGCAGTCAAAGAAACCGTCTGCTCGGTATAATACGTACCTGAAGGAATTGAGAAGGTAGGAGCAGCTATAGCCGGAGCCTCTCCCCACTTGTAGAAAGAGAGTTCGTGTTGATTGTGGTTGCTGTAGCAGGCAAAACGGGGGCTACCAGTATTGTAATTCAAATAACGTCCACTGGTAGCTACATTCTCCAGCAACCAATTGTTATTGTCATCCAACGTGACAGTCCAACGAGCCTTATCCGACAATTCGGCTATCATATAACCAGAATTGCCTGATCCAGAATAAGCGGCATACATGTTGGCCGCCTCGTTATACAACGTGATCTTACCATCCGTACCGACAGTAACCAGCCAAACAATATCCACAGTGGGATTGTAAAAAACGGCATCTGTTGAGAAGATGTACTTGTTGCTCGACGTTGACACCTGATTCTGCATCGCGAATTCACCCGTTTGGTTGGTGATCACGTAGTAGCCAGTTGTCAACTCGTCAGCCGAGTTAATCTTGGTAAACAATCCTGTGCCGTCATAATCGGCAAAGGCATTACCCACCGCCAACAGCGTGATCAGCATGAAGGCGGCAAAGCGCTTGACCTGTCCGGTCAGCCTTTCGAAAATGTAAGCTTTTCTCATAATTTGTGGAATTTGATGAATAATGAATTTATATAATATATTAATGACTTTCTTCGTTTAAAAACCCCACTCCTAAAATCTAACATTCACTTTTACAAGCTGCAAAGATACTTTTTTTTTAAATTGCAATGGTTGAAAAAAAATTTTTTTGACCCCTCAAAAAACCAAAAAAAAAGATAAAAAAGCATATTTTGTTCATTGAAAAATGCTATCTTTGCCCCCGAATTTAAGAACTTAAATTATCCAATGTTATGGCAAAAGACAATATTACCATGAGCCTGAATCCGCTCGTGAATTATTTCAAGAAAAGTCCTAAGGAATTTACCAAGGCGGACATGATTAAGTATGTGGAGGAGAACAACATCCCGATGGTGAACTTCCATTACGTGGCCGGTGACGGTCGTATCAAGACCCTCGGCTTTGTGCTCCATAGCCGCGACTATCTTGAACAGATTCTCTCCAACGGCGAACGCGTCGATGGGTCCAACATCTTCCCAGCTTTCATCCACGCCGGTTCCAGCGACCTCTACGTCATCCCGCGCTTTTCCACCGCTTTCCTCAACCCGTTCACGGAAATCCCAACCCTCTCCTTCCTCTGCTCTTATTATAATAATGAGGGCAAACCGCTGGAGAACTCTCCTGAATACATCCTGCGCAAGGCTGCCAAGTCGTTCACCGAAGTGACCGGCAACTACTTCCAAGCCATGGGTGAGCTCGAATATTACGTCATCGGCGAAGAAGACGACCTCTTCACCATCCCCGATCAAAGAGGTTATCACGAGTCCTCCCCGTTCACCAAATTCGAACATTTCCGCGCAGAGTGCATGCTCAACATTGCCAAGATGGGTGGCCTCATCAAATACGGCCACTCCGAAGTGGGCAACTTCACCATGGACGGCAAAATTTATGAGCAAAACGAAATCGAATTCCTCGTCACCGATGTGCAAGATGCTGCTGACCAACTGATTCTGGCCAAGTGGATCATCCGCAACCTTGCTTACGAATACGGCTTCGACGTCACCTTCTCCCCGAAGATCACCGCCGGCAAGGCTGGTAGCGGTCTCCACATCCACACCTGCATTGTGGACGGCAAGGGCAAGAACCAGATGGTGACCAAAGGCAAACTCAACTCCATCGCCAAGACCGCTATCGCGGGCTACATGACCTGCGCCGGCTCCCTGACTGCTTTCGGCAACACCAACCCGACCTCCTACTTCCGCTTGGTGCCTCATCAGGAAGCTCCCACGTCCGTATGCTGGGGCGACCGCAACCGCTCCGTGCTCGTGCGCGTGCCGCTGGGCTGGACCCACAAGAACGACATCGTAGCTGAACTCAACCCGCTGGAGAAAGCCGTCAACAAAGACCGCTCCCAGAAACAGACCGTCGAGTTCCGCTGCCCGGACGGCTCCGCTGACATCTACTTGCTGTTAGCCGGCCTCGTCTGCGCTGCCCGCCACGGCTTCGAAATGGAGAATGCTCTCGAATTCGCCAACGACACCTACGTTGATGTCGATATCCACCGCGCCGAGAACAAGGCTCTGGTCGAAAAGCTCGCGCAACTGCCCGCTTCTTGCTGGGAATCCGCCGACGAACTCAGCAACCACCGCGAAATCTTCGAGGCTCACGGCGTTTTTGACCGCTCCATGATCGACGATATCATCAAACAACTCAAATCCTTCAAAGACAAATCCATCCGTAAAGAGATCGCCAAAGATCCTGAACTGATGGCGAAGATGGTGAGAGAATATTTCTACTGCGGATAGTTCTTTTCCCTTAATACTTTATTCTGTAGAGACGATGCGTACACATCGTCTCTACTTGTTTTTAAACGGTCACGAAAAAAATTTCCACTCGACGTGATATTTTTCCCATTCCGCGCGTCTAATATAAATGAGGGGGGGGGCAAATAAAAAAAATGCAAAAAAAAATTTCAGAAGAGATTATTGTATAAAAAAATGTATCTTTGCCACTCAATATGTTATGATAAAATAGGTTAAAAATATAGAGTATGAAACGATTTCTACTTTCCATTATACTTTTGCTTGCAGGTCTTCATGTTACATTGTGGGCACAGAACAATAATGTGACCGTGCAATCGCTGCAAGGCACCCACATCGACACCATCCTGAAATATCACCTCCAGGGTGAGGCTGTGGAAATTACTAATGGTCAATTCAATGGACAGTCCGGCAATGTGACTTACAACCAGATTGGCTCTTTCCAACGGAATAACTATACCCAGTTTCCGTTCGAAACAGGTTTGGTGATGACCACTGGTGCGGTCACTGTGGCCGCTGGTCCGAACAGTTCTGGAAGCTCCTCCAGCGCTATCACCAACTACTACACAGATCCCGTTTTGCAACAGTCGGGCTTGGCCACCTCCACCCTATACAGTAGCGCTGCCTTGGATTTTGACTTCTTGGCTTACGCCGACACGTTCGCCTTCAACTACGTTTTCGGCTCCGAAGAGTATCCAAGCTTCGTATGTGCTACCTTTAACGACCTTTTCGTCTTCTTTCTCACCGGTCCCGACCCTGTGACAGGACTCACCACCACCAAAAACGTGGCTGTGGTACCTGGCACTGTAACCGCTGCCAACCCCGCTGGACTGCCCGTTTCTATCAGCACCATTAACGGCGGCGGCGGTAACAGCAACCCTGGATGTTATAACGGAACTTATTCCGCCTATTTCATTTCTAGCAGTACTGGCCAAAATGGTGTGGAATACAACGGTCGTACCGTGGGACTTACCGCCGAGGGCAAAATCTTGGCTTGTGAAACCTACCACATGCACCTCGCCATCAGTAATGTGGGCGACAACTCCTACGACTCTGGCGTTTTCCTTGAAGGCAAGAGCTTTAACAGTAGTATTGCCACAAAACTCATGATGCGCAACACCTACTGTCTGCATGAAGACATCGTTTTCGACTACATCTCCGATCCGGTGGACACTATCTTCGTGGTCACCCCGAGCAACGATACCATTTGGGATCAACCCTTCACATTGCACGATGCTGATGTGAGCGACAGCGGATGGTACTATCTTTGGGCTCATGCCGATTTGCCTTGCGTGGATCTCTGGACCTACGACAGCATCTTCATCAGCGTTGTCAACACCTACAAACCCGACCTTGGTCCCGACCAATGGCTCTGCACCGGTGAAGTGGCCGTTTTGAACCCCAACTATACGGACACAAACGCTACCTTTTTCTGGAACACCGGTGATATCACCGATCATATCGAGGTCATCACTTCAGGAGAATATGTTCTCGAAATCGAGATGCCCAACGAGGAGACTCACACCACCTGCCGCAGCTCCGACACAGTGTTGGTGAACTTCTGGGATCTGCCGCAAGTGGATTTCGAGGCCGACGTCACCTCCGGCTGTACGCCAGTGATTTCGCGCTTCACCAATCTCACGAACACCGCCTCCGACAGCATGCTATGTCAATGGTATGTGTTTAACGAAAACGGCATCGTGGAATACTCCTCGGAAGCCAATCCGATTTTCCACTTTGAGAATGCCGGCACCTTCTCCGTAAAATTGGTCATCACCACCGCCGAAGGGTGCAAGGACTCCCTCATTATGTGGAACTACATCTCCACCGCACCTCAACCGAACGTGGATTTTGTCGCTACTCCCGAAATTTGCATGATGAGTGAAACCAATGGTGAAATTGTCTTCACCTCATACATCTCCAGCAACGTCACCGATAACCCGATGAACCATATCGTCTGGACCTTCGGCGACGGAGAGACAACGGAAGACGAGACCAATCCCACGCATATCTACAGCAGCTGGGGCGATTACATCGTGACTCTGTCCTTGACCACCGAATCCGGCTGCGGCGATTCTATCAGCCACTTAATAGTCATCGAAGAAGACCTGCGTTTCCCGAACGTCATCACCCCCAACGGTGACGGCATCAACGACGTGTGGGCTATCGAGAACCTCAACACCGACATCAACCCTGAAGATCCCGACCATTACCGCCACAACGAGCTGCGCATAAGCGACCGTTATGGTAAAGTGGTTTACCATGTCAAAAACTACGACACTTGGGCCAAAGACGGACAAATCAACGTAGGAAGCAACGCCTTCTCCGGCGAAAACCTCTCCGACGGTGTCTATTACTACGTCTTCAGCTACAAGGGTAAAGCGAAAACCACCACTTGGCACGGATCCATCACGATTATTAGATAAATTTCAATTGATATAATTTTTCGTTGTAGAGCCGCCACAATGTGACGGCTCTACTGCTATAAGAACAATGCAATTGCTCCCACTAATAGTCCCAGCCCCATCGTAATAGCCTTCATGACAAGGAAATTGCGTCTGGATTGTGCCATCAGCGGAATGCCAGCGTGACCGTTCTGTGCAATGGAATTGGCTAAAAGTATTGAGAACGGAATGCTACCCTGTAGGAAGAGCATCACAAAGATAAGGTGCGGACCCGAAACGGGCAGGAAGCCCACTGCTACGGCAATCAGCAGCAAAATCCATTTGGTCCACACGTTGCTCTCCATAATGGTCTGTAAATCAAAAAAATGATTGAGGATGCCTAACACCAAGAGCGTCCCGAAAGCATAGAGAAAAAGGGTCAAAGCATGCTTTTTGATGACATGCTCCCATACATGCTCGCGCAAGAAATGCACAATGCGCTCCCGCCAATGATGATCCTCAGGGTCAGTGTGCGTATGTTGATGCTCCTCATGGAGCTCGAAATCGTGATCTTCAAATGTAACTACTTTGTTATCAGGTGTTTTTAGCAACAATAAGCCTACCACAAAGCCGATGGCATACAAAATGCCCATCAGCATCAGAGCTTGCATCGGACTCTCCGCCGCGAGGAAAAGCGCCTCGTCACCAAAGGTGGCAATCATGCCGCCCATCAGCGCCCCAAAAGAGAGCAGCCGGTGGGTGAACATCGACACCACGACGAAGCCTCCTGCACAACCCGGAATCGCACCCAACAGGCATGCCAAAGCCACTTCCGCCACAGGATGCCCATGTATTCTCTGAAAAAATTTACCAAAAGAGGAAACATTGACCGACTCGATAACCGCCATCAACACCAACACCAAAAGCGTGATGGAAACGGATTCTTTCAGTGCCTCCCAAATAATATCTGCAATTTGCATTATTGCCTATTCCCAGTTGCCTGTTGCCTAAAGATTAAGATTCTTCACCAACGTAGGATCCGTCTTCTTCGCACCCCAAACCTTGGCGGAGATATCGTGCGCCTCCTTCGGTGTCATCATGTCGTAGTGCTCCATAGCGCGCTGCACAAAGATGCACTGCTGGATCTGCGCCTTGTCGGTGACCACGGCATCGGCCAAAGCCTTGCAGGAGGGATAACCGCACAAGTGACAATCAACCTGCGGCAAACTCTGGTTGATCTCGAACGCCCGTTTCATCTTCTGCATGGCCGCCGCCACGTTGTCGTCCATCTTGTCCATGGAACGCGGCTCCACATTGCCAACATGCCGTTTGTCAGCCAGGTAGTCGAAATAGTTCAGCAGGTCGTTGTCCTCCGCATCCACTTCTTCAGAGCATTTCTGCATTCTCTTGCGTTGACGCTCAATCATGAGGAAACGGTTCTCTGCAGTGAGGATACCGCCGCAGCAACTACCGTCACAGGCTCTAAGTTCAAGAAAATCAATATCTTGTATATCTTCATCTTCCACCTTCTCCAAAAACTCGGAGACGTTGTGGATGTCATCAATGGCCAAATTGCGGCCGGTGCGCAGCATCTTGGCTTCGCCGCCCGTGAGCGGGTAGGTGATGCTGGCCTTTGACAGCCGGTGGAATCGCACCGACTCGTCGCACATCTGGTATTCGCCCGTCTTAATTACACGCAACACCTTGCTGTACAGATAGTTCATGTTAATCACGCCCGACACTGGGGATTTCTCTTCTCCCACAGGGCTCTTGATGGCGGCAATCTTCGCGGCACACGGCGACACGTAGAAAATGCCGATATCCTCCTCCTTCACTCCCTTTTCCAACAAACTCTTCTTAATGTATTCAGCAGTCATGTCGAAAGGCGCCTTCGAAAGGTAGATGTTATCCACCAAAACGGGGAACTTCACCTGGATCAGGCGCACGATGGCCGGACAGAAGGAGGAGATGACGGGCTTTTCGCACGGCAAGTTTCCGCCTTCCATATCCCTGCGAAGATACTCCTTCAGGAAATCAACGCTCTTCTCCACTTCATACACATACTTGAATCCGATATGCAGCAGCGCGGAAAGAATCGTTCGTTCGCGGATTTTCTCCTCGAACTGCGCCAAAAAGATGGAGGGCACCAACAAAACAGGGTATTCATAATCATACACCGTTTGGAAGTCGTCCTGCTCGATATAGATGGCGTTCATCGGACAAGCCACGTAACAACGACCGCAATCGACACAACGGTTCGGATCAAGCACCGGGTGCCCATCCTCCACATGGATGGCACTGGTGGGACACACGCCCGTGCAATGGGAACAGCCGATGCAAAGGTCATATTTGAATTTCAGCGCATGGTGGAAATCTTCTGACATGTTCTTTAAGTTTAGGGTTTAAGGTTTAGGGTTTAGGGGAGGTATCAATGTCCAAAAAAGTAATTCACAAACTCAATCCGGGTGCCTTTTCCCACCTCAGAGGTGATATTAAGGGTATCGGAATTGTTCTTGATGTTGGGAAGACCCATACCGGCACCGAATCCCATCTCTCTAACCTTCTGGGAAGCGGTGGAATAGCCCTTCTGCATAGCTCTGTCAATATCGGGAATGCCGGGACCTTCGTCGTCGAGCACTATCTTGATGTGATCCTCCTCCAAATCGACAGAAATGTCGCCGCGGTAGGCGTGCGCCACAATGTTGACCTCCGCTTCATACAAGGCCACAACCGTTTTCTTGACGATTTCGGGGCTCACCCCGATCTTCTTGAGCATCCGCTTCACCTGACTGGATGTGGATCCTGCGTTGGTAAAATCTCCGCCTTCAACGTGGTAAGTAAAATTCATAATGCGATTTTTGGTTAATAAACAGGTTTAATAAACGGCCGGCAGTCCGGCATTGTACAGGATTCCCGCAGTCTTATACATCGAGAATTTTGTGCGGATGATAACCATGTCGTTGTCTTCGGCCAGCTCCTTCATCTCCTCCGTCACCTCTTTGCCGCGCACAATCAGCATGTAGTTGATGTCCGACATCTCGCAGGTGCGAATCGACTGCAGATTGCTCAAACCCGTGAGCAACAGCAAGTTATTGACATCTTTCAGCGTGAGAACATCGCTCATCAAGTCGGAGGCGAAGACACATTCAATACGACTGTCCAAATAATCTTCACCACAGACCACTTCTCCCTGTACCAAATTTTTAATCTCTTCGATTGTCATTTCTAAAAACTTTTCTTTGTAAATTTGAAAAACAATCCGCAAAGATACTCTTTTTTTAAATGACAAACAAAAATCTATCTTTCCTAAAAATTTGTATCTTTGCCCGCTCAAATATAAAAGGAATATGAACGACGAAAAATTATTCACCGAATTCCCGCCCGTGACCACGGAGCAATGGGAAGCCACCATCAATAAAGACCTCAAAGGCGCTGATTATGAGAAGAAATTAGTGTGGAAAACTGACGAAGGTTTCCAAGTTCGTCCCTACTATCGCGCTGAAAATCTGGAAAACCTCGACTATCTGAAAACGATGCCGGGCGAGTTTCCTTACACCCGCGGTGTCAACACGCACGACAACCACTGGGACATCGTGCAAGAGGTGGAAGAGGCTGATCCCGCTAAAGCCAATGCCATTGCAGTGGACGCACTGAAACGCGGCGCCACCTGCATCGCTTTCAACGCAACCAACGTGGACAATGCAGCTGCTTTGGAGACTTTGTTGAAAGGTATCGACTTGAATGTCAATGGAGTACAATTTAACCACGTAAAGAGTTTCCTCGACTTGATGAAGAATTTCGTCGCTTACGTGGAAAAAAACAACTTCGATAAAGAAAAGGTGCAAGGCAGCATCAACTTCGATCCGCTGACCTATCGCCTCAAACATAACAAGTTCTGGAAATCCGCTGAAGAGGACATGCAACAAGCTCTCCAACTGCTGGAAATGAACGGCTGCATGAAAAACTTCAAGGTCATCAACGTGAACGGCATCACGCTGCATAACGCAGGTGCGACCATCGTGCAAGAGTTAGCTTACACGCTCAGCATGGCCAACGAATACTTGGCATTCTGCACGGAAAAGGGCCTCAAACCCGAAAAAGTGGCCTCACGTATGCAACTTACGCTCTCCGTCGGTTCCAACTACTTTATGGAAATCGCCAAACTGCGCGCTACCCGTCTGCTTTGGTCCACTATGGTGGCTCAATACAAACCGGAATGCGACTGCGCGTACAAAATCCATATCAACACCGTTGCATCTACTTGGAACAAAACCCTTTACGATTCTTACGTCAACATGCTCCGCAGCACCACGGAGGGTATGTCAGCCGTTATCGGCGGTTCAGACTCCATCTCGCTGCAACCCTTCGACGTGGCTTACAAGGAATCCGATGAGTTCTCCCGCCGCATCTCCCGCAACGTGCAGGTGATCCTCAAGGAAGAGGCTTTCATGGACCGCGTGGTTGATCCCGCTGCTGGCTCCTATTATGTCGAAAACCTCACCAACTCTATCGCGGAGAACGCTTGGAAGCTGTTCCAAAGCGTTGAGCAACAAGGCGGTGCACTCAAAGCCATCGAAGAGGGCACGATGAAGACTGCCATCGAAGAGAGCTGCCAGAAACGCGACATGAACATCGCTACCCGCCGCTATGTGCTGCTCGGCACCAACCAATATCCGAACATCAACGAAACGATGGCCGACAAGATCGAGCGCATCGTAAAAGACGAAAATGAGGGATTGAAGACCTACCGTGGTGCTATGGCGTTCGAAGAGCTGCGCCTGGAAACCGAGAAATACGCAAAAGCAAACCATCGTCCGTCCGTCTTCCTGTTGAAAGTCGGTAACTTGGCTATGCGCCAGGCACGTGCAGGTTTCATCACCAACTTCTTCGGATGCGCTGGCTACCAGATCGTGGAACCCGCCGGTTTCGCTACCGTCGAAGAGGGCGTGAAGGCTGTCGGTGAAGCGAAACCCGACCTCATCGTGGTCTGCAGTTCCGACGATGAGTATGCTACCCTCGGTGTGGAGGCCGCTAAACAGTGCAAAGCACAGTTCCCGAACACGCCGTTCCTCGTGGCAGGCAACCCCACCGAATGCATCGATGCACTCAAAGAGGCCGGCACCGATGACTTTATCCACGTGAGAGTCAACCTGTTGGAATCCTTACGGAAATACAACCAGCTTCTGCTGAAATAGTTGTAAATCCGCACAATAGTATCTTTATGAAAAAATATGTGATTGCCTTGATGGTTGCATTTTGCACCCTCAACTTGGCTTATGCTCAGCATTTTAACGAGTATTTCGTAGATAAAACTCTGCGAATCAATTATTTGCACATCGGAAACAAGGACATGGAGAAGCTGCAGTTCCACCATTTCACCGAAGTGAACCACTGGAACGGCACCCGCTCGCAGCTGGTGGAACCTTACCACTACGGCGACCTCCTCATCGAAGTAATCGACAACGCCTCGCGGAAGCTGATCTTCAGCCGCAGCTACTCCTGCCTCTTCACGGAGTACCGCACCACCGAACGGGGTGAGACCGAAATCGCCCAAATGGAAGAGTGCGTCAACATTCCGATGCCCAAGAAGCCCGTGCGCGTGCGTTTCATCTCCTTCGATCGCAAACGGACCGCTACCATGCTGAAAGACACGGTGTTGGATCCTCAGAACCTGCCGATGGAGAAAGCCAAGAAAGAGTACGCTGTGATGAACCTGCATAAAGGCAACTCACCCAAAAAAGCTATTGACATCCTCTTCATCCCCGACGGCTATGCCAAAAGCGATGCAAAAACACTCCGTTACGACATGAAACGGTTCGCCAAGTATGTGATGAACTGCTCGCCCTATAAGGAGAACCGCCGTCACGTAAACATCCGCGCCATCAAGGGCTTTTCGGAACAGTCGGGCATCACGCAGCCGCAGAACAACCTCTTTGTCAAGACGTTGCTGAACTGCACCTACAACGCCCTCGACCTCGACCGCTACCTGATGTGTCCAGGTGTCTGGAACCTCCACGAGGTGGCCGATGACGCACCCTACGATGTCATCATCATCATCTGCAACAGCGAGAAATATGGCGGCGGTGGTATCTATAACTTCTACTGCACGGTCTATAATCACGGAGAATATCCTGATTATGTGGTCGTTCACGAGATGGGGCACCTCATCGGCGGACTTGCCGACGAGTATTACACCTCCGAAGTTTCCGTCCAGGATTTCTATCCGGAAGGCGTGGAGCCCACCGAACCCAACTTGACCACTTTAGTCGATTTCGGCTCCAAATGGGCCGACAAAGTGGAGAGCGGCACTCCGATTCCCACTCCGCCCGTCAGCAAGGGTCATCCTGATTACGACCGCATAGGTGTCTATGAAGGAGGCGGTTATGTGGCCAAAGGTGTCTATCGCCCCACCCTCCATTGCACTATGAACAGCATCAGCTACAACGACTTCTGCCCCGTCTGCAAAGAGACACTGGAGAAAGTCATTAAATATTACAGCCGGTAGGGGGGTATCGCATACGCCCCAAGCGTATCACATACGCTCAAACGCATTCAAATGTCGCCCAAATATCACAAACCAACAAAAAGGAATCCATTATGAGAATCATCGACGGAAAAGCGTGCGCACAGCAGGTAAAAGACCAAATCGCCAAAGAGGTGGCGGAAATCAAAGCCAATGGACAACGTCCTCCGAGACTGGACATCTTTCTCGTGGGCGACCGCCCCGACAGTCTCTCCTACGTCAACAGCAAGTACAAGACTTGCAAGGCGTTAGGGATGGACTGCGAGCAACATCTCCTGCCGGATACGACCTCCGAAAGCGAGCTGATGGTGATGATTGACGAGTGCAACCGCAACGACGACGTCGATGCTATCCTCATCCAACTGCCCCTGCCCGATCACTACAATTCCGCCCGCGTGCTCGACTTCATCGATTACCGCAAGGATGCCGACGGTTTGCACTTGATGAATGTCGGACTGCTCCACTTGGGCGAACCTTACGTGATGCCATGTACCCCGAAAGGCATCATTACCCTGCTGGAAACTAACAACATCGAGGTCGCTGGCGAACATGTGGTGATGATCGGACGCAGCCAATTGGTGGGAGAACCCACCGCGCAGCTGCTGATCCACAGCAACGCCACGGTCACACTGTGCCACTCCCGCACGAAAAACCTGGCTGAAATTGCGCGCATCGGCGACATTGTCATCACCGCCGTCGGTTGCCCGAATCTGCTTCAACCCTACGATTTCAAGGAGGGCGCTGTGCTCATCGACGTGGCCATGAACCGCGTGGACGGCAAACTGCAGGGCGACGTTTACAGCGAAGCCACTCGTCCAGAACTGGAGAAGCGGCTTCGTGCTTGCACGCCTGTGCCTGGCGGCGTAGGTCCCATGACCATCGCCATGTTGATGCAAAACGTGCTGGATATCTACAAATTAAGAATCAAAGGTTAAGCGTTTAGACAGCCATTGAGGCTTCTGACTCCTCTACTCCACTTTGTCTCAACTTTTGCACCATTTCATAGAAGTGGTGGTATAAAGCATGCAATTTCTTCGCTTTCTTGCGATGAATGCGCATGGAAATCTGTTCCCATGTGCTTCTCATCCACAAGCCTTCATGCCATGCAAAAATTCCGAGCGGGAACCAAAGCGCAATCCAAGCAATAGCTTGCCACCACATGCCCCAATTCAACCCCATAACGAGCAAGGCCGTGATGGAGAAAATCGGTAAGAGGATGACGACAGTCAAAATAAGTTGCATGGATTGGGTATAGACATTGTAATAAGGATCCTCTTTACCGGGCATGAACATCGGCGGAATGTAGTACATAATGGCGGAAGGAATGAGGGAGAACAGCCAAAGAGGTAACAAAACGATTTGAGCTAATACACTCAGCACCAAACGAATCGTGCTTTGACGTTTCTTTTCGCCACCATGCTCGTGGATGAGCATCTTCTTCTCGGTGGCCTTAATTTCATTCATTGTTTCGGTCAGTTCGTCTGCCATCTTTGAACTGACGGCCACGCCGGCCTCTAATTCAGCCCAGAGCTTTTGGTCGCTCTCCAAACGTTCCGGCAACACATTGGGATTCTTGCCCATTTCCTTGGCATGCTCTTCACCCACATTCGATCTGCGGATGAATTGGTAAAGGGTGTGATGCTCCAAATCATCGGTGTAGAGCATTGTCTCCTTCACCCGCTCACGGATAGTGGGATTCAGATTGCGCATGGTTGTGCGCGGTTTCTGCTTATATTGCTCATAATAGGGCTTCAACGATATAGGCTCACCGTAGTGCAACAAATAGCTTCCTTGCACGCCGTAGAAGGAGGAATAGTGAAGGGCCAATGGCACAATTTTCACATCTTGCTCAAAATTCATCTTCTCTGCTGCACGGAAAGCGATTTCCAAATAACCGACCACCCAAACGCGCATCCAGCTCTCTTCATGGTGGTTGGTCTCCGGGTAGATAATCACGCTTTCTCCCTCCGTGATTTTTTCCGCTGCAAAGTCAACCACAAATTTTGTTCTCGATATCGCCTCTTCAATACCTTCAAAATCCATACGGAATGCGGGCAACATTCCTAACCAATCCCAAAATTTGTTAATGATCGGAGACCACGTGAAGACACCGCCCATTGCCATCGCATACGCGTGAGTACGGTTGTCCATATCAAGGATTGTCCCTATGGGGTCAATTGCCGGATTCTGGTGGTTGGCGGGAATCACGCAATGATCGCCTAATTGAGGTCTGTATTCCTCACCAATTACGTATTTTTTGCGATATAAAACGTGATTCAGCATAAAGCGCACATAGTGCTTAAATAACCGAAAACCATGACGTTTAGCCATAAACTCAAGTATTAAATTAACATTTTTTAATATATCAAAAATGGGCTGCAAAAGTAAATTTTTTTTCAATAGAAAACACCCCTGATAACATTTGCCTGTTTCAGAAGATATACCTAACTGAAAAATAATAGAATTTACTTGTACGTGATTTTGTCGGGCACAATGTAAGCACTTGGATAGGTTAACCTAATGACCTCCAAATCTTTATAAGCTTGCAGGCGGGAATAGTAATTGCCGACGCGCACCTTGAAATAGGGCTCGTTATAGATGAGATAAGCTTTCGTGTAGGGGAACAAGCTGATGAAGCTGTTTTTGGCAGCTTCGGCCTGCGATTTGGAATTCACACCCGAATAGGCAGCAATTTGGATGCGGTAGCCGCTGATTTCGCCAACTTTCCGCCAATTGTTGACATAATCCTCCTGTATTCTGACAATGTTGGGCTCAATGTCATAACGCACACTTCCTTGCGCTAAGGCGAAAGTGACCGTGAAAGACAATATTATTATTACAAAAAACTGCTTCATCATATTTCGCGGCAAAGGTATAAAAAATATCGAATATCAGCCTATTAGTATTTTTACTCCAATGAGAATCAGTACGATGCCGCCGATGATTTCCGCGTACTGACTGATTTTGGGGTTCGTGAGCTTTTTGACAAAGGTGTAGGCCAAGTAGGAAATCAGGAAGGAGGCGAGACCGATGACGAGGACATTCCGGAAGATATGTGTCTCCTGAATCATCGCGAAACTGAAGCCCACAGCCAACGCATCTATGCTGGTGGCAATGGCCAGTAAGATGACGTTTTTCCATTTCGTGACATCCAGATGCTGAGGATTTTCCTCCTCTTTTCGGAAGCTCTCGATCAGCATCTTTCCGCCAATGAAAGCGAGAATGCCGAACGCGATAAACGGCGCAATTCTACCCAATGGACCCAACAGCGATTCGCCGAACAGCCATCCAATCAGTGGCATTCCGCCTTGAAAAAAGCCAAACGCCAGCGAAAACCGCCAAACGTAACGCTTTTCCAAACTCGGCTGCAACATCCCCACCACACAACTGATGGCAAAACAATCCATCGCAAGACTTATCGACAAGAGTATCAGCTCAATCCAACTCATGAACATTCTTTTTTAAGAGGCCGCAAAAGTACATTTTTTTCTTAGACTAATGACTTAGACAATGACTTTTGACTATATTTTTCTTTTCATCTCTTCATCTTTTCATCTCCTCTAAACTCCCAACTCCCAAAACAACCATGTCCTAAATTGTGTATTTTTGCGCTTTAATAATGTAAGGAGTAAAACATGAAGAATTTCGCTGTTTTCGGAGTAGGCGGCTATGTGGCACCGCGACATTTAAAGGCTATCAAAGAGACTGGTAACCAGATGGTTGCTGCATACGACAAGTCCGACAGTGTGGGCATCATCGACAGCTATTTTCCGGAAGCCGCCTTCTTTACCGAAATGGAGCTTTTCGACCGTCATGTGTCGAAACTGAAGAACACGGAGAAGCATCTGGACATCATCTCCGTCTGCACCCCCAATTACCTGCACGACGCACACACCCGTTACGCCTTGCGTTTGGGCACCGATGTCATCTGTGAGAAACCGTTAGTGCTCAATCCTTGGAATGTGGATGTGCTGCAAGATGTTGAAAACGAGACGGGTAAAAAAGTCTTTAACATCCTGCAACTCCGTCTGCATCCCTCAATCATCGCCTTGAAGCAAAAAGTGGACAATGCCCCCGACAATATCGTCTATGATGTGGATTTGACGTACATCACATCCCGTGGTCATTGGTATTACACCAGCTGGAAGGGTGCCGACAGCAAGAGCGGCGGCATCGCGACCAACATCGGCATCCACTTCTACGATATGCTCTGCTACATCTTCGGTGACGTGCAGGAAAACATCGTGCATATCTCCACCCACGACCGTGTGGCCGGATTCATCCGTTTCAAAAAAGCGAGAGTACGTTACTTCCTGAGTATCAATAGAAACACCCTGCCCAAAGAGGTAGTCGAGAACGGAAAGACCACCTTCCGGCAAATTGTTATCAACGGGGAAATTTTCGAGTTTAGCGATGGCTTTACTGATTTGCACACAGAGAGTTACCGACAGATTCTGGCCGGCAAGGGGTTTGGCCTGAATGATGTTCGGCCTTGCATCCAAATTGTCTATGACATCCGTAACGCCCAGCCTGTCGGTTTGAAAGGCGACTATCATCCTCTGGCAACGCTCCCTTGCGAAAACCACCCTTTTGCACGATAAATCCAAGAACGTATGATCAAGATTCTCTTTGTGTGTCATGGTAACATTTGCCGCAGTCCGATGGCAGAGTTTGTGATGAAGCAGAAGGTGGCGGAACGCGGACTCGCTGCGCAGTTCGAAATCGCCTCCGCTGCAACAAGCCGCGAGGAGATCGGCAATCCCGTCTATCCGCCTGCCCGTCGGATGCTGAACGACCACGGCATCTCCTGCTCCGGAAAGACCGCACGCCAAATCACCCGCGCCGACTACCACTATTACGACTACATCATCGCCATGGACCGTAACAATCTGCGAAATCTGCAACGTGTTATCGGACAAGATGTTGACAACAAAATTTCGTTGTTGATGGACTACACCGACACGCCTCGTGACGTGGCCGACCCTTGGTACACCGGCGACTTCCAAGCCACCTGGGACGACGTGCAAAATGGGTGCGATGGGCTCTTACTTGCGATTTTGGCGTAATATTTTAACAATTAGTCGTTAAAAATAATTCAATACTTTGTAATTTTTGGCGCGTAAACATCTTGTTGTCAGCGCTCTATAAAAAAGTTACGAAAACCTTTGTTTTTCGTGGCATTTCGTTGTATTTTTGTCTCGACAAATGGAAGACGAAATGAAAAAGATTTGCGTTTTGATATGGGTTTTGATGCTTTGCGCACAGCTATTTGCGCAACAAGATAGTGCAACACATCGCATCATGTTCTACAATGTGGAGAATCTGTTTCACCCGTCGGACGACAGTCTGACAGCAGATGAAGACTTCACACCGGCAGGCAGCCATCACTGGACCTACAAGAAGTATTACCGAAAAGTGTCCATGATTGGGAAAGTGATATTGGCGGCGGGTATGGGTGACCCGCCGTGGATTGTGGGTTTAGCGGAAATCGAGAACGAAAAGGTACTCAAAGACTTATGCTACAACTCGCCGCTGCGGAAATGCAGGTACCGGTATGTGCACTATGACTCTCCTGACCTCCGCGGAGTGGATGTAGCGCTTCTCTACCGCGACAGCTGCGTGCGGGTGGTGCGGAGCCGGAAAGTTCCTGTGGTGTTCCCGTTCGACACCTCCGCCCGCAACCGCGACATCCTCTATGCCGTAGTGCAATTCCCTTCCGGCGACTCGCTCCACGTGCTCGTCAACCATTGGACCTCGCGATACGAAGGTTTCGCCGCCACCGTGCCCAAACGAAACCACTATGCTAAGGTGGTACGCAACCTCGTGGACTCATTGATGAGAGAGAACCCACGAGCCAAAATCCTGATTACCGGCGACTTCAACGACTATCCCACAGATGAGAGCTTGCGTGATCACCTGCGCGCTCGCGAGTATGACACCCATACACCCCGCGACACACTATACAATCTGATGCTCCCGCTGGCAAATCAAAGCCTGCGAGGTTCCCACAAACATAAAGACTTCTGGGGATGTTTAGACCAATTCATCGTTTCAGATGCTTGGTTGACCGATACTTGCGGTGTTCGCCAAATCGGTGACGCACAAATTTTTGACGCAGATTTCCTATTGGTGGAAGACGAAAAATATGGCGGGAAAAAGACTTACCGCACGTTTCTGGGTCCGCGCTTCATCGGCGGATTCACAGATCATCTGCCTGTGTACATAACATTCCAGGACAGCCCATGAAACGTCCTAAAACAACGAAAACACATTATGCCCATTCGCGCGCAACACCTCTTGTGCCTCGCGATTCTGCATAATGCTGCCGCCAAACTCGTTGAAATCGAAAAGATAAGGATCTGAGAACCAGTTGTTCACGTTCATCACTAAGGTCAGATCCGTGTGGCTGTTCTTACTGACAACAAACTGCTTTAACGGTAAAGTCACCGTGAAAGTATTGTCGATAAAACCGTCGCCGTCAGCGATTTTGCCCGTGTGCAGGTTGAACGGCTGCTTCACGCCCGCCGCATCCACCCAACGGCCGTTGATTTTCATATAGTGGTAGCCTCCGCCAATCATGTCGGGCCAGCTCATGTTGTTTTCCGGCGGATTCGGGAAATAGCCGGTGGTATTTTGCTCCCCTTCCAATCCAAAGACGAAAGAGATGGAGCGGTAACTGCCAGCCGGAATCTCATCGGAGATAGGCCAGGCAAGCGTGGAAGGAATGCGGATATCCACATAGTGAACCCCTTCATTGTCAGCAATTTCCACCGTCTTGCCCGATTCATCCTCCAGCATCACCTTGGAGATGAAATACTGTACGTCGTTCACCTCATAAAGATTCCCTGCGGGATTCTCGTAAATACAAGAATCCAACTGCAGGGAACCATTATCGTTGACAAAAGAAAAGTTCAAATTGATGGAGCCGTTTGGCTTGTGGCAGCCGACGCAGCTCAGCAGTGTTGACAAAACAGCCAACCTTAGTATTTTGCTGGTTTTGAATGGTTTACTCATTAAGTGTGTTTTGACTTTTAGCTTTTAGCTATTGGCTTTTGGCCATTAAACTCTAAACCTTAAACCCTAAACCTTAAACCAATATTACCATTCATCCTTGAACTCCTCTTGAGGCTGCATACCCTCTTCGAGAGAATCGATGAGCTTGTGCATCTCCTCGTCGATTTGGGTAAGATAGCCATACATGCTTGGAGTCCAGCCAGATGCGGAGGTGTTAAACCAAACCTCAATAGGCGCTGAACCGGTCGCTTTCTCCTTGAAATCGGTGATGGTATAGCGGTAGCGGTTATCACGGCATTCGAGTTTGAAGTTGTAATAGACGATGTTCTTGAAGCGCATGGTACCGTCTTTGTCCTTGTAATAAATCCGGACGCTGGAACGCATATTGATGACACTCTTCTCGGGATCAGCACTCTTGATGACTTCAGCGGTGTTCTTATAATACTTCTTCACCCAGTTCATCGCTCTTTCGTACAGTTCTTTAGGTGTACCTTCCTGTTTCACGACATCCTGATAGGTCACCAGGTTGGTGCGCTCGTCAATGGGAAGATAGGGCGCTTCCGGGGTCTCGGTTTTCTGAGCAAAAGCCACCACGCTCATCAGCAGAACGATGGCGGAAAAGATTACTTTTTTCATTTTTGTCTTATTAAGGTTTGAAAATACAAATCGTAAGCGTTTTTCTCGTCTTTGGGCACGAATTCGCTGTCCGTCAGCAGCCACTCCTCTTCATTGATCTCCGGGAACCAGACGTCAGCCACAAAATCAGAGACTATGCGGGTGAGGTAAAGTTTATCGGCATAGGGCAGGAAAAGTCGATACATGGTGGCGCCGCCCATCACGAAGGCCTCTTCACCCTCCTCCACGAGCGCGAGAGCATCGGCAATAGAGTGTACGGTTTCGGCGCCTTCGAACTCCACATCATCGAGAGTGATGACGATATTGCGGCGGTTAGGCAGCGGTTTCTTCGGCAGCGACTCCCACGTGCGGTCACCCATCAGCACCGTATGTCCGGAGGTGATGGTCTTAAAATGCTTCAAATCCACGGGCAAATGGCACAGCAGCTGGTTCTGGTAGCCCAATTCCAGATTCTGACCCACTGCCGCAATCATACTTATGCTCATATTACAATATTTTTGGCAAAGATACGAATGTTGAGGGAGTTATCATTATGTTCGGAGATTTTTTATTAACGGGGGGATGTTGGTTCAAAAGATTAGGAGCTTAGAAGTTTATAGGTTTAGAGGATTTAAGCGAGTAAGCTTTTTTTGTATTTTTGCGCCCGAATTAGATGTCATGGGAAAAAGAAAACAGGAGACTCAGATTGCGATTAAGAACAGGAAGGCAGAATTCCTCTACTATCTGCACACTTCCTACACAGCGGGTATTGTGCTCACCGGCACGGAAATCAAATCCATCCGGGCGGGACGCGCGAATATCACGGATGCCTATTGTTCGTTCATTAACAACGAGTTATGGGTTCACAACATGCATATCAGCGAGTATGCACAAGGCAGCTACAACAACCATCAGCCCAAGCGCGACCGCAAGCTCCTGCTGCAACGCAAGGAGATGCGCAAACTGATGACCAAGCTCAACGAACGCGGCTACACCATCATCCCTACTTTGCTCTGGATCAACGATAACGGCTATGCAAAGTTGGATATCTGTTTGGCCAAGGGTAAGAAAATGTACGACAAACGTGAAAGTATCAAGGAGCGCGACCAGCGCAGAAGAGGCCCCGACGACGAATAATGGACGAAGAATTGAACATATCGAACACATTGCCTGACTCCATCGCGGAGCAGGAAAAGCTGTGGTTCAGCATCGGCGAAACTGCTGAGGCTCTGGGCATTCCAGCCTCTACTTTGCGCTTTTGGGAGAAAGAATTTGACATGATCAAGCCGCGCAAAAACAAAAAAGGAGACCGTTTTTATTCCAAA
>Ga0310696_10000969_pt1 | contig 42314 bp, 42 predicted proteins | sample AusTroGonzalo_MG_4_FD_203885 | JGI IMG/M metagenome (GOLD analysis project Ga0310696, IMG submission 203885) | Bovine rumen microbial communities from tropical cattle in Woodstock, Queensland, Australia - Gonzalo_02 (v2) (version 2) | ecosystem: Host-associated > Mammals > Digestive system >... | reverse complement strand
TCGAGGACGGCACCACCCGCACCGTACTGCGCCTTCCCGCGCTGCTGGCGCCCTACAAGGTGGCCGTGCTCCCGTTGGTCAAGAAAGACGGCCTACCCGAGAAGGCACGCGAGATTGTCGATATGCTGAAATACCACTACATGGTGCAGTACGACGAGAAAGACGCCATCGGACGCCGCTACCGCCGTCAGGATGCCATCGGCACCCCCTACTGCATCACCGTTGACAACGACACCCTGCAGGACAACAGCGTCACCCTGCGCGACCGCGACACCATGCAGCAGGAGCGAATCCCCATCGACAACCTCTTCATGTACCTGCACGACCACATCAAGCCCCTGGCGCTGTAATCCCAACGCCAACAAAGGCAACAAAATAAGGCCGGCGGATGCCGGCCTTATTTTGTTGTACTCTGAAAATCCACAAAAATCTTCTCGTCCTCAAATATGTAACGCAAAAATAATACAATATATCTTTTGTATAGTCTTATGGGATGATAGGGCCCATATTTGGTTCGAATAAAAAAACTAATTATATCTTGCGTTATTTATACGGAGTACGCCAGCCATAGTTTCTTGTTTGCCTTCCAAAACCTCTCCGAATCAAAACCTGGGTCGGAGCGATAGTGGACATTGCTTATCTTGATGTCCGACAGAAGATTTAATGGCCATATCGTCTCCATGTGATACCGTGTATGGCCAAGTACATACCAGACATAATCCTTTTGTACCAGTCCTCGGGGTTCAAAGTTATCATGCTGATATGGGAATTTGTGTTTCGGTTCATGATAGTATAAATCGACGCACTTCTGCTGTCGGATTGCATCAAGCAGGATATTCATGTTTTCTGCTCCAGAAGGTTTGTTGTCAATATAAATATACTTCCTATCCTCTTCAGAATCCTGCAGTAGCCTCATTGTGGCAGACGTCTCGAATGCCACAAGGAACGGCATCGTCCAAGGAGCGTTGTCGCCTTGAGGCTCATCCACAAGACGGTAGCGATACCGTCTGTTCTCCTCCGAAAGACCTTTCTTACATACATCAAATTGAAGACGTTTGTCGCATTCAATCTTGATACCAAACCTGTCTCGGAGTTCTTTCAGATAGTTATGGAACGTCCTCTTGGTCAATCCCTTGTCCATTGTAGGCTCGTCATACAACCTATCTATCAGCTCATTAAAGGTTATTCCCACACTCCCAGCCTTGCGGAACTGGCCAACCAACCAAGTGAGCATCTCCAGATTCTTGTAGTCCATTTTGTCTATATTTTTAATGATACAAAGATACGAAATATAATCGATGTGTAAAATAATTGTTATACAAATGTTAACACACTATTCAACAAGAGGATGATTATTCATTCAAAAACAATTTATTGTAAAAACATTCAAATGTTAAAGAAAATGTTTATTCGTATTAAATAAGGAGCGGCACATAAGAAAATCAAACGTAATATATCACGATGAACAAGGATGAAAAGCATTATGTAAAGATTAAACGACAGATTAAGAAAATGTCTCGTTCCAAAAGATGGGAATATGTTTATGCGTATGGCCCCAAAAACTTCAACAGTGGTCTTGAAGCTGTTAGAAACCGACATGGGAAGTTTGGATATGTTGATATTGACGGGAATGTCATAATTCCATTCCGATGGCATCGGGCATACTCATTCCATGAAGGATTAGCGGTTGTAATTGACAACAATGGCCTGAATGGTGTTATCGACATATCAGGACAGATTGTTGTTCCTTGTCAGTAACAGAACATCAGCACTTTTATAGATGGTAAGGCAGAACTAGAAACCCTAATGGGAGAACATTTCTTCATTGACAGAGCTGGAAATATTATTCAACGATTTGACACAAACAAAAATAACACAATATGAGCACACCTAAAACACAATCAACCAAGTTGAATTTCGTACATCTGAATGTACATTCCGAATACTCTTTAGGCGACGGCATGTGCAAGATTTCCGACCTCATTGCAAAGGCGAAGGAGGATGGAATGTGCGCATTGGCATTGACCGATCACGGAAATATGTTCGGTATTAAAGACTTCGTCGACAAAGTGACAAAGGTAAACCAGTCATGTGCCGAAAGGGAGCCAAAGTTCAAACCCATCATTGGAATGGACGCCTATTGCGCCCGACGCACTCTTTATGACAAGAACAAAGAACCTTGGGAGATTAATCCTGTGACAGGAAGGTATCGCCTCTCTGATTCAGAAGGTTATCGCCTCACACTTTTGGCCAAAAACCTGCAGGGATACCAATCTCTATGTAAACTCACATCCGTATCTTACATAGATGGTTTGTTTTTTGACACTCCAAGGATTGACAAAAAAGTTCTGAAAGAAAACAAAGTAGGGCTTATAGTCCTCTCTGGTGGCATCGAGGGAGAGCTTGTGCAACTCATTCTGAAAGGAGACCTCGAAGGTGCAGAAAATGTTGCAAAATGGTTTAAAGAACAATTTGGCGATGACTACTACATCGAATTGATGCGCCATAAAACAGACGAAACAAACGAATATTTCTATATTTATCAGTGCCAAATGAAGGCAGAGCCAGAACTGATCCGCATAGCGAGAAAGTTTGATATTAAGTTGGTTTCCACAAATAATGTACAGTTTTTATCAGAAAAACACGGTGACGATTTCAGCGTTTCCTACCGCAATCCCTATACCAAACAAGAGTGGCTCAAAAGTCCAGAGGAGATGTATGCTCTATTCCCCGACATTCCAGAAGCTCTTGAAAACTCGATGGAGATTGCCGACAAGGTGGAGTTTTACTCTATCAGGCGGGAAATCGAATTGCCAACTGTGCCTATCCCCGCCACACTAAGCGACACCATCAAGACAGAAGACGAATATCTGGAACACCTTGTTTGGGAGGGGGCAAGCAAACGCTATGGCGACAATCTGACCGATGCGCAGTGCGAGCGTATCACACACGAACTCAATGTAATCAAGAAAGGCTTTACAAGATACTTCCTCTTGGTTTGGGACATTGTCAGGGCGGCTCGTGAGGAGTTGGATGTTGCCGTCGGACCTGGCCGTTCAAGCGCCGCTGGTTCCATTGTCGCATACTGCCTTCACATCACAGACATCGACCCGCTTCGTTACGGCCTTTTGTTTGAAAGGGTATTCACCGCCCCTCACATTAAATCACCTGATATTGACATCGATTTTGAGGTTGACGGGAGAGAGAAAGTTATCGCGTGGCTGACAAAGAAATATGGAGAGAAACGTGTTGCACACATCATCACTTTGGGACATCCTGAAAACATTAAAAAAGCTGTTGGCATCCATACTTGCGGCATTGTTGTAGCACCGCAGGACATCAGCGATATTGCACCGTTGTGCGTGGTTGACGACCACAACGGGAAGCGTGTACTTGCCACACAATATGATGGCAATAGCGTTGAAGACGTCGGTCTTGTCAAGTTGGATTTGCTGGGTCTTAACATACTTACCACCATCAAGAAATGTGTCGAAAGGATTAAGAAATCCTATGGAATAGAAATAAACATCGACAATATTCCTCTTGATGACAAGCTTACCTACAAGCTGTTCGCCAAGGGAAATACAGTGGGTGTATTCCTGTTTGAAAGTGCAGGGATGCAACTACAACTTCGAAAACTGCAGACACATTCATTCACCGACCTTGTAGCCCTCAACTCGCTGTACCGTCCTGGTGTAATGCACAAGATACCCAAACTGATAGACAAAAAGCGTGGCAACGAGGAAATCTCATATCTCCTGCCGGAGATGGAGCCATACCTGAAAGAGACCTACGGAATCACCGTTTACCAGGAACAGATAATGCTGTTGAGCCAAAAAATGGCGGGCTTTACTCCAGAACAAAGTAATGTCATGCGCAAAGCCCTGGGGACGAAAAGAAAAGATGCCATTGATAGGATGAAATCACAATTCTATGATGGTGGTCAAAAGAATGGCTACACCAAGGATAAGCTTGCTCAAATATGGAACGGTTGGGAGACAGAAGGCTGCCTCCTATTTAACAAGAGCCATGCCGTCTGCTACACCTGGATAGCCTATCAGGCAGCCTACTTGAAGGCCCATTACGCTAACGAATACTTGGAATCCGTAAATATAAACGCCTGACCCGTCACTCTGTGCAAATATAATGTAATTCAAAAGTTAAAGTCGCCTTATCAAGAATCAATATAATTAATTGGTAATTATACATTTGCATGAACGTAAAAAAACTTTTTAACGAGAGCTCTTCGTATTGTAATAGTAGGAATAATCACAAAGCAATATGGAACACACCACAAAATCACCGCTTCTTAATGTCCTCGATGAGGCAATCGCAAACACCCCTAATGCGTGCAAGATCATGTGCGACATCAACTACCGCCTCGCGCAGCACGATCTCCCACTGCTAGCGTTGAGCGATTCACATAAGATGCTCGGCAACGCTCTCGGTATCAGTCGGGAAGACATGTCCATCCTCGACACATTCAGCATGGGTGAGGCCGTGCAGCTCACCAAGTTGGCCGTCAAAATCCAGAAGCGCGGCAACTGGCCCTACCCTCCCATCAACGTGATTCTCAGCGGTAACATCCACAAGGGAATGCTGTGGGTCAAGCTGATGGACGAGCTTATGTCCCTCAAGCTCAAGAGTCTCCCATTCTCAGGTCTCTACCGCGGCAAACACTACGACGGCAAAGGTCTCTTCATCATCGTCTCCGACCTGCCCGTGGCCGACCTCAAGCGGGGCTTCCCGAAACTCTACTCCGATGTCATACTCCTGGAGAACAATCCTTCGGGAGTATGACATTCCAAGGAAGTCCTTCAGATTGTTTTATTATTTAAATCCAGAATATTATGAAGTTATTTGCAGCGCCGAAGACAAGGACACTTGAGGACGGTTCCGTCCGCATCGAGGCACAAGCCATCACCACCGAATACATTGACAGCCAAATCGAAACAATCGAGTCTGTCGGAAAGTTGAACATTGACGAGGTAATCAAGGTTATTCTTGGGAGCAAGGACTTGGATGAGGCAAAGATAAATCTAATGTCCCAATTCGACCTTGTGGATGACGTGGCTGATTTTGTTCTTGAAATGGATTGTAGCCAGATGGACAATTTTCTAAATAATGCGAGGTTTCGCAAAAAGGAGATTGCAAAGTTAAGCTCGTTGAAGGGAATCGTCGGTTAGTTTTATTTGGCTGATTGAGAATATATTCGTATCTTTGCACATATCAAATATATATCACAATATGAAATACACACAAGTAAAAGATGGCTTACTAAATAGCGACCATCCAATTTTCAAAATTCTGTCATCCAATGATGCGCCAATCTGGTGGCACAGTATTAAAAGCGATGATTCGCTTTACATTGAGATAAGAAAAGAAAATTATCTTAATGTGTATTATCGAGGAGGTTGCGTTGCAAGGATTAAATATAACACTCACCGTAAACAATTTGAGATTCTCACACATCCAAAATATCTTGAAAGACTTGACACTTCTAATCCCCAGTGGTACAAGAAAAAAATAAAAAATGGTAAAACCATATACGAAGCAATCTATCAGGATAGTGTTGACTGGCTTTCATCTATAGAAAAGCTTGGGGAGTTGAAGGATAATGTCGTTAAGATTTATTCGGGAGATAATGATGGCGAAGCCACCTCAGAGAAGTTCATTCAAGGAGAACTTATTATCAATTATAGAAACAAATATCTCGACTCAGAATTTGCATATAGAATGTTTGATGGTAAAAGAAATACCATACGCATTGACCTTGTCAAAATTGAGAACGGAAAGTTTGTGTTTGAGGAGTTAAAACGAATCAAAGATGGACGACTTCTGACGACAGATGGTGAACCTGAAATATTAACTCAAATGGGTAATTATGAGGGCTTCATACTGCAAAATCAGGAAGCGTTGACACGTTACTATCGTACCCTTTATAAAGCGAAAAAAAAGATTAGGCCTACCTGTTCCTTTAATTAAAGATATTGATTCTGTTTCGGTTGACCCCAAACCGACACTACTTATCTTTAATAATTATGAAACTGACGGGGATAAAAGAGTCAATAGAATCTCTTCCATGGAAGGTATTCTAAAGAAAGCAAATATAAGCTATACCCTTATCTCAACAATATGAGCAAAATCCCGACAAGCGCGGAAGAAATCACCGCCATTGCAAACAACATTGTCTCCAAAATTGAGGAGATGGACGACTGCGACTTGCGCCCTGGAATGTTGCTCATACTTGTACAGAGCAAACAGATTGTGCGCGAGGTGATGCTGGAGGCATCCCGCCGGTTGGGTAAACGGTGGATTCACATGCCGGTCTATACGCTAAATTCATTTTGTTCCAACCTCATACGTAACAACTACAGACGGCTCAATACTCGCTATTACGAACAGCGGGCGGAAGTGGAACAGGCGATTGCCACTGGAAAAGAAGTGGATATAGCGGAAGAAATGGGCTATCCATTGTATGACGAGTTCCAAATCATCGACAGCTACGATGATGCCGGATATAATAGGTTCTGCACTTATGGTGTCACCCGTGAGGATTTGGTACACAATGCGTGCAATCTGATTCAAGACTTTGAGGATTTGAACTATCAATATCTGTACGTCATTGACCAGAATTGTAATGTATACGATTTGGACAACGGAGATAATAATGCCATCCAAAACAATTTCCTAATCAACGCTTTAGTTGAGATTAACGCAAGATATACAGAAAATAAATAGCTCAACCAATGGAGGAACTTAAAAGACATATTGAAACCATTATCAATAACACCTTCTTATCCATTGATAATGTTTATAAAGAGAATCAAGAAACGAGAGATTCGAAAGGAAATCCCACTGGATTGTATTGTCCCAAAACCAGTAGGTTATTTTTCCCAAAATACAGAGATTCGGAAAAAAAGAAAGGCTCTAAAAAGAAAGATACAATTCGCATTAGCGAACAAGAACTAAGATTCTTGTTTATTGAGGAATTCAACAAGTATATAGATTCATACAACAAAGAGAATCACGATAAGCCACTGGAATATTATTACTCCATTGAAACGCCGACTGAAAAAAAATACGTCTTCAAAGACAATCCTAAAAGATGCTGCCCTGATACCGATAATGAAGGTGTGTCTGCACAATTCGACCTTGTAATATCAGACAAGAACAAAAACCGAGTTTGTTTGATTGAATTCAAAAACAATAGTCGTAGCACTGGGGGAGAACATGAAAAAGATTTTTTGAAACTCAGTGTCGAAGGCGAAGGAAAACTATGTTACTTTATATCCATTGCTCAAGCTTCTAATTCGGACACAATAGATGGAATTATAAAGAAACTAAACAGCTCAAGGGGAAATAAAAATATCTGTTTAACAAGCATAACGTATATTTGCCATTGTCTTAACAACAGAGGGAAAAAGGAAAAGAAAGGATTTGACACCATATATGATGGAATAACTCTTGGGGTTTTCGGATGGCAAAAATGCAATATATATAACTTATGACCATCACTATCCATAGAGGAATCAACCAGATAGGCGGATGCATCACGGAGATTGCATCCGCTTCTGGTACTAAGATACTGATTGACCTGGGGCACAACCTACCAGAAGGCGATGAGCCTTCGGACGATATATATGACAACAGCGTAAATTTAGCTGCTTTGCTCGACGGAGTAGAGGCTGTGTTCTACACTCATCCGCATGGCGACCATATCGGATTTGAGACGGAGGTCGCGAAAAGAGGAATAAAACAGTATATCGGATTCCTTAGCAAGGAACTGATGATACTTCTCAAGGGGCATTTGGCTTACAACGGTAATCCAAAGTTTCAAGCAGAGTTGGACGCTTTCAAGAGTTTTTCCACCTATAAGGAAAAAGATGAAATCTCTTTTAATGATATTACGATTACACCATATTTTGTAAGTCATTCGGCTCCTGATTCATATATGTTTCTGATAGAATGTGACGGAAAGAAGGTGCTGCACACTGGTGATTTTCGCGAGCACGGCTATCGTGGAAAGGGGTTGTCGTCAACCATTAGGAGTTATATTGCACACCGCAAAATAGATATCCTTATCACGGAAGGTACAATGCTCAGTCGCGACGACAGCCGATTGATGACGGAAAACGAACTGAAGCACAAAGCTATAGATATTTTTCAAAAGCACAGGAATTTCTTTGTCATGTGCTCATCAATGGATGCCGACAGGTTGGCGTCGTTCTATCAAGCAGCAAAAGCCGTCGGCAAGATGTTTGTGGTGGATGGATTTCAGTGGAAAGTGCTGGAAACAATAGGGAACACCCTTGGAACAAAGAGTGACCTGTACCGTTTCCCCAGACGACGGTACTATGAGAATCACATGGATGCAATAAGGAACGCCTCAAACGCCAACGGATTTGTCATGATTGTGCGGAACAATAGACATTGCCGAAAATTCATTGAGACAATATTTCCAACTCTTGACCCTAAGGAAACATGTTTTCTCTACTCGCAGTATCTTGGATACATTTTATCGACACATTCGGCATTCCAACAACGTACATACGATTTCGTTCACTCTCACGAATGGCATATTGACTATCTTCACACATCAGGACACGCTTCGCGCGAAGCATTGGCAAAGGTTTGCACCAAATTAAACCCTCGCCTGGCCATTATTCCGATACACCGTGACGCCAACAGCGACTTCCGTACTCTTGATATGTCTCAGGATTTGAAGGACAAGGTTCTTACCGAAAGCAGGACGATTGAGGATGTGGAAATCAACATCAAATGAAAATCCTCCACGTCTCCGACACCCATAACAAACACCGCGAGCTTGGTCAGATGCTACAGGCCGATGTGCTGGTGCATAGCGGCGATTTCACAATGGCGGGCAGCGATATGGAGGCTCTCGACTTCCTTGAATGGTTCTGCGACCTGCCATATAAGCACAAAATCTTCATCGCAGGGAACCATGATGACTGTATGATTGATGCCACCTTGGAGGGTTTGCCCGACAATGTCCACTATCTGCACAACAGCGGTGTTACAATCGATGGCGTATCGTTTTATGGCGTACCCATGCTGGCGGAGTTTGAGGACGGAGAGATGAAGTTGATGGAGCGTTATGACCTTATTCCTGAAAAGTTGGATGTGCTTGTCACCCATCGTCCACCACTCAACATTTTGGATAATGCAGAAAGCAAGGTTCACTATGGAAGCTCTTTGCTACTTGACAGAATAACAGTCTCAAAATCCAAATTGATTCTCTTTGGTCATACGCATGATGCCTACGGTACAATGGAATGGTCGGGAATGACATTCAGCAATGCAGCTGTGACCGACTGGCAATATAACTTACGCTACGTTCCGCGTTTACTGACATACTAAGGGGTTTGTCTATTAAGAATCCCCATTGTTTCGAATTGCTGAAAATCCAGAATCGGCACCAAAATTGTCGCAGGACATACTCTGTGTGAATTCACAGTTCACAATTCACACAGATACATAAGTCCCTCTACCGACACTTCTCAACACCGTTGCCTGCCTTTAAACCTCGACCTTCCCCCATACCACCCAGCACCTTTCCTCCTGTATTCCTCACAGAACTATTACAAAAACAATACAGAACTAATACAGAACTAATACAAAAAAAGCCAAACCAAAGACACCAACACGCTGACTGTCAACAAACAATCTTTCCAAAACAACACATATTATACCATATCAGCTCCAAAAGCCAAGCGAAGCCGACAAACAAATTCAACAATAGACGGTTCTGTAAATTAAAAACTGGATGACGATATGACGAAAAGGAAACACCCTTCTACGACATAGACTTTGCAAACACGTTTATCACACATGATTTTCAAGGCGTCGGGCGGCCATCTGTTCATACATGGTTCCAGGACGGCCATAGTTTACAAATGGATAGATACTTATGCCACCGCGAGGCACAAAATAACCGATGATTTCAATATAACGCGGATTCATTACTTTTACCAAGTCATCGAGGATAGTGTTCACACAGTCTTCATGAAAATCGCCGTTGTTACGGAACGAGAAGAGATATAGTTTCAAGCTCTTGCTCTCCACCATGCGCCGGTCGGGGATATAGAGTATCTTCAGCTCTGCGAAGTCGGGCTGACCTGTAATGGGACAGAGTGTGGTAAATTCCTTGCAGTTGAACTGCACCCAATAGTCACGCTCTGGATGGCTGTTCTCGAAGGTTTCAAGCACTTCAGGCGTGTATGCCCCGGGAATATCACTCTTTTTTCCAAGCTGTTGAAGATTGTCTTTTGCTCGATCCATAGTTATATGTATTATTTGATTCCGATCATTTTGTGGATTTGTAACGACAAACGCCACTGGGGATTCGTTTTTATATAGTCTATTGTCTTGTTAATTATCAATTCGTTGCATTGCTGGTTTCCCATATCGCATGGTTGCAGAAAACGGGCATGGCGCACTTTGATCTGTGGATACAAGTCTGGCTGATGTATTCCGTCATAAACCACCTTCAACTCATCGACTTCTGCCAACACGGGGGAGGCTTCCTTGCCGAGAAATATATCTTTGGGCGAAAGCGTTATCCAATCCACATTCGACGGCGGCTCAACAGTGCCATTTGTTTCCAAAGCCACCCTTTTGCTATGCTGATGCAACGAGTCAACCAGTGTTGCGGTGAGTTGCAGTGCAGGCTCGCCTCCTGTAATCACAACCCACGAAACCGGATACTCCACCACGGCAGACACTATCTCGCCTTCTGACATTTCAGTTCCAGAGCCGAAATCCGTGTCGCAGAATGGGCAGCTCAAGTTACACCCCGCCAAACGCACAAACACGGCAGGCGTTCCGGTGTGGAACCCCTCGCCCTGCAGCGTGTAGAATATCTCGTTAACTTTCATTCATCCACTTCGTATGTCGCCACGTTCCCCGACGTTTCTTGCACATCAACACGGTAACAGCACTCTATCTGTTCCTGGCACCAACGGGCTATGTTCTCGGATGTAGGGTTGTACGGTATCACATCATTGACCACCTTGTGATCCAACTTGTCGAATATCCGGTGTTTTATTTCCGAAAAATCAATCACCATTCCATTTGGGTTCAATTCTTTTGCTCTACAGTGTATTGTTATTATCCAGTTGTGCCCATGCATCTCCGTGCATTTGCTCGGATAGTCGAGCACCAGTCGGTGAGCCCCCGATACTTCTATGGTTTTCTTGATATAGAACATTATTTTGAACGTGTTATCGTTTAAGTTAATCTTCGTATGGTGTCGGATCAGGGATGCCCGCCATCTGGAAGGCCTCCCTGCGTTCGGTGCAAGTGCCGCAATGTCCGCAGTGGCGTTCGCCGCCACAGTAGCATGAGTATGTGTCGGCATAGTCAACTCCAAGTTCAGAACCCCGTCTAACTATATCGCTTTTCGTGAGCTTGGTGTACGGTGCTTCCACTTTCACCTTGATATAAGTACCTGCTTGCGCCGCTGCATCGATGGCCGAGATAAACTCTGGGCGACAGTCGGGGTATATGGCGTGGTCGCCGCCGTGGTTGGCTATAAGTACCCGCTGCAAGCCTCGGCTTTCTGCTATGCCACATGCTATCGACAACATTATCCCGTTACGGAACGGAACCACTGTCGAACGCATATTGTCATCGTCATAGCTGCCCGACGGCACTGCCTCGTACCCGTCCAGCAACGATGAATGGAAATAGCGTTTGAAAAAATCCAAAGTAATCACGATATGCTCCACTCCAAGCCTTTCGCAATGCCTACGGGCACAGCCAAGCTCACGACTGTTGTGGTTGCTGCCATATTCGAAACTGACCGCCAGAGCCACTCGTTCTTGCTCTTCATACAACAAGGTCGTGGAATCGAGTCCACCTGAAAGCACAATAACAGAATCCTTGTGCGTCAAAAGGAATTGCGTCATTTTCTTGTTTTTTTAAGGGGGTTGTCAAGAAGACCCCTGAGTTCGTGCGTTATTGCGTTAACGTGGTATTGTGTTGATTGCGAAATTGTGGATTGACAAAACAATTTGCTTAAAATTTAACACTAAATCTCTGACCACTGACCACTATGCCTCTCTCCTCATATAGGAGTAGCCTTTCATCAGTCCTGTGTTGGCGCTGCCGATAAAGCCAAGTATCACCTTGCCCTCGTCGGTGTTTCCGTACTGTTCCTTGATATATTCCACCGCATGGCTTATTGTAAGTCCTTTCTGGAAGATGTAGCGGTAGATATCGGTGATATTGTCTATGGCCTCCTGAGTAAAGCCTCTTCGTTTCAAGCCTATTGTGTTCACTCCTGCATACGAGATAGGATACCGTGCCGCTTTCACAAACGGCGGAATGTCTTTGTCAACCAATGCTCCACCTGCGGTAATCACATGCGATCCTATATGTACAAACTGCAATATTGCCGTTTTTCCTCCCAATATCGCATAGTCTCCTACAATTATATGTCCCGCAAGGGTGGTGTTGTTGGCAAACACGCAGTTATTGCCCACCACACAGTCGTGCGCAATGTGCACGTATGCCATGATAAGGTTGTTCTCCCCCACTACCGTCTTTCCTGATGCCGCTGTTCCACGATTGATGGTACAGCACTCGCGTATGACGTTGTTGTCTCCAATTTCCACTGTGCTGTATTCTCCTGCAAACTTCAAGTCCTGCGGAACGGCTGCAATCACCGAGCCTGGAAACACCTTGCAGTTCTTGCCGATTCGGGCGCCGGGGAAGATAGTCACATTGGGTCCTATCCAGCTTCCATCGCCTATTTCCACATCTTCACATATTGTGGTGAAATTACCTATCGTAACCTCCTTGCCGATTTTGGCTTTGGGATTGATATCGTTGAGTGTCATGATTTGCTGTTGATATAGTTCATGAGATATTTTGCGAAAGCCACGTTGGCTTTATGTCCTGGTTTATAGACTTTGAAGTTCCCTTTCATAAAACAGCCCACAAGCCTTATATCGCCCAAGAAATCGAGCAACTTGTGGCGAGCCGGTTCATTGGGGAAATAAAGGTCGGTGGTGTTGAGCAACCCGTCATGTACCTTGAACTGCGAAGCGTCCTTGTGGAAAGTCTTCTCCAACCGTTTCAAACGGCGTGGGCTCAACTCTGTATTAACAAACACCAAGGCATTGTCGAGGCTGCCCCCTTTGATAAGGTTCAGGTGCAGAAGCGGCTCCACTTCATGCAGAAACACGAAAGTACGGCTCGACGCAACCTGGTCGGCATATTCGCTGTAGTTCGAAATAACAGCCCGCTGACGTCCGATAACGCTATCCTCAAACTCTATGGTGCAATCAACAGAGAAGTTGTCCGACGGTTCTATGTCATATACCGTACCGGTGTTGGGGTACTCAAAATGCACCGGCTCTGTAAACTCAAAATATTTGCGTGGTGTCTCGAGCTGTACGGTACCGACACGCTGCAACTGCTGCAACCATGGCCTCGCCGACCCGTCAAGGATGGGTATCTCGCCTCCGTCGGGCTCTACCAATGCGTTGTCTATCTGCATTCCGTGAAGTGCCGACATTAGGTGTTCTATTGTTGCTATTGAATGACGCCCCGACCCCAATGTCGTACCTCGAGCCGTGCCGCCAACCTTGTCAGCTGTTGCATGCTGCGTAACTATGTTCACCCTGTCTGTACGGCGAAAGGCTATCCCGAAATTGGCAGCTGCCGGACGAACCAGCACCGTCACCGTGCGCCCCGTATGAAGCCCGGGACCCGTCAGCCTAAATGGTATGCGTATTGTTGTTTGTTGTTCCAATGTGTGTGTTGTGTTAGTAATACTTAAGTCGTTTTAGTCGGTTTGTATTATGAGTTTGATACATTAAAAATTGACTGATTCCTAATTAATACCTCCCGGAAAAAGGTATAAACCTCAAATTTGAAAGTTTGTAGAACACTGCCGAGTTATTCAGGTATCCGTGCCCCTTGTCTGATTGTGAAAAAGACATCGGATAAAGAACTCCGGGCACATTCGACTGGTTGGGCGAGCGCCAGAAATCCACCCCCTTGATTTTCAGCCCATACACAAAGTATAGGATTATATCATTGGCCATGGCGGCGTATGAACCCACGGGGTCGATTTTATAGTTGCTGTTGAACGCATCTATAAACTCCTTCTTCGTCGGGTCGTTATAGTCAAGCTCACAGTTGACAGTCATATAGTTTGACTGTTGCAACTGGGCAAAGTCTATGTCTCCGTATTTGTTTATATAGTTATCAAACGACACAAGGGTAGCGCTACCTTTCAATGCCGCCATTCGGTTAAGCAGTGTGCTCACCTGTATATGGTTCTTGTCGCGGTTCTGGTCGTAAATGTTCAGCACCACACAGCCAGGCGTTTTCTTCAACGCTGCAACCATCTTCGAGTTGGCCGACCAGTCAAAATATGTGTACTGGATGCCACCGTGCGATTTCAGTCGGCCCTCTACTATTTCACGCACTCGCGCCTCATTGCGAGAACCTGAATTAACTATATAGAGGTGAGGCTTCCCCGGCATGGAACCCACTATACGCAGCAGTTCGTCCACCTCACCTTCCACCGACGACATGCACTTGAACACATACGGATTACCCTCCACTATCTCATCTCTCTCCGACATCGGGTTGATGATAAACAATCTGTTCTCCTGTGCCCATTCGGCGGCAAATTCAAATTGCTCTTTCGGGAGCAGGGCTATTATGAAATCGCTGCGTGTCACATTATGCGTGTTTATCGAGGTCAAGACATCCTGTTTGCTCTTCCCCGAAACATCCACTACGTTTAGTACCACCTTGCACCCCATTCTTTCAAGTCTCTCCATACCCAGCAGCAGTCCCTCGTAGAACTGAATGTACTCGAAAGCACCGTAGCTCTTCTTTCCGCGCTGGTCAACATCGAACTTGGTGGTCGAAATCTTGTCCAAATCGCCTAAATGCAGCGGCATCAGCAGCGACACATGAATCCGACCCGGCTCAATCAACGGCGAAATCACAGCAGGTTCTGCAGGTGCTTTCGGCGTATATGCCGCCGGCTGCCGTCCCGCCGGCTTGGCAGGCTTCTGACTGCTAACTGCCGACTGCTGACTGCTATTATCGCCCGTACGGCCAGCATCACTACCCGGCACCTTTATTGTCTGCCCGGCCTTAAGACCCATCGTCCTCAATTCAGGATTCAGCTCGTTCAGGTCCTCGATGCTCACGTTATATTTCTTCGAAAGACCATATAGCGTCTGACCAGGTTCAACCACTACGAACTGATACTCCCGCTTGGTTTCTTGCTGACTACTGACCGCTTGTTGTTGGGTGTTAACCACACAGTCGGTGCAAGGAATCCACACCGTGTCATCCACCGCCAAGTGATGTATATCCGACTTCAATATCGCCTCGTGCTCCTTCACACCGTAGAGTTTGGTAATCGAATACACCGTCTGGCCAGGTTGCACTATGTGTATGTAGCACTTCTTCCCGTTGTGCATCCCCACGGTGTTCGACTTCACCACCTGGGCGCTCAACGACACCGACAAACTGACCAAGAATAAAAACAATAATCTTTTCAAATCAACTTCTTTTTTCAAATTTCACAACTTAACATCTTCACAATTTCACAACTTCACGCACCTACTCCCATTCTATCGTTGCAGGCGGCTTCGAGCTGATGTCATACACCACTCTGTTCACGCCCTTCACTCTGTTGATAATCTCGTTCGACACCTTGGCGAGGAACTCGTACGGCAGGTGGCTCCAGTCGGCCGTCATGCCATCGACGCTCTCCACCGCCCTCAGCGCCACCACGCTCTCGTATGTGCGTTCGTCGCCCATCACTCCCACCGACTGCACCGGCAGCAGCATACATCCCGCCTGCCACACCTTGTCATACAGCCCGTTCTCTCTCAGCCCTCTCACAAATATGTCATCGACCTCCTGCAGTATGCGCACCTTCTCGGGTGTCACATCGCTCAGTATCCTGATTGCCAAACCAGGACCCGGGAACGGGTGACGGCCAATCAGCTCGTCCTTGATGCCCAGCTGGCGACCCACCCTGCGCACCTCGTCTTTGAACAAACTGCGCAGCGGCTCCACCAACTGCAGCTTCATATAGTCGGGCAATCCGCCCACGTTATGGTGGCTCTTTATCGTCTGCGACGGCCCTTTCACCGAGCTGCTCTCAATCACGTCGGGATATATCGTACCCTGTCCCAGCCATTTCGCGTCGCTTATCTGTTTCGCCTCGGCGTCAAACACATCGATGAACGTCTTGCCTATCCCCTTGCGTTTCTTCTCAGGGTCGGTCACTCCGGCCAGCACCGAATAGAAGCGCTCCTTAGCATCCACCCCCTTCACGTTCAAGCCCATGTCCTTGTACGACTCCAGCACACTCTCAAACTCGTTCTTTCTCAACAATCCGTTATCCACGAATATGCAATGCAGCTGATGGCCTATCGCACGGTTCAGCAGCACCGCCGCCACCGTCGAATCCACTCCGCCGCTCAAACCCAGCACCACCTTGTCGTTCCCCACCTTGGCTTTCAATTCCGCAACGGTGGTCTCTATAAACGACGCCGGCGTCCAGCTCTGGTCGCAGTGGCAGATATCTACCACGAAGTTCTTCAGCAGCGTCAACCCGTCAACCGAGTGGTGCACCTCAGGGTGGAACTGTATGGCGTATGTCTCTTCGCCCTCAATCTTATATCCGGCATACTTCACGTTTTCCGTCGAGCAGATGCATTTGTAGCCATCCGGCACACACTCTATCGTGTCGCCGTGACTCATCCACACCTGGCTGCCCTTCGGCACCCCTTTCATCAGCGGCGACTCCGTGTCTATCCAGTTCAGGTTAGCACGGCCGTACTCTCTTATCTTCGACTGCTGCACCTTCCCGCCGCCCCATTTGGCTAGATACTGCGCTCCGTAGCACACCGCCAGCAGCGGCAGCTTGCCTTTGATGTCCTTCATGTCGGGCACCGGAGCGTCCTCGGCGTTGCAGCTATACGGGCTGCCCGAAAAAATTACTCCCTTCACATCTTTCGTCAATGCGGGAATCTTGTTATACGGGTGTATTTCGCAATAAACATTAAGTTCTCTCACCTTGCGGGCGATAAGCTGAGTGTACTGAGAACCAAAGTCTAAGATAATTATACTATCCATATTTTATTAATATAAGACTTGCAAAAATACAAAAAAAATCACGAATAAACCAATTAGCCATAAAATCCACAACAACAAATGGGTAGAGAAAACATAGCCCAAGTATAGCCCATCCATAGCCCAACCATGGACCCACCTTAGAGAAAACATAGTGAATACATAGACAACATATAGAGAAAACATAGAGGATGGATAGACATCACATAGAATGAACACGGTTTTATACACCTGCATTTTTGCATATTTTCTCATTGATTGCCGTGGTTTATCGAATGCTATCTGAATGCAATCCGGATGCGATGAAGATGCTTTGAAGATGCATTGAAAATGCACCCTGCATTATTGCACATTATCGACATGTTAAAGGGGGGGCAAATGAAATGTTCCGATGTTCGCGATTCACAATCCCGAACAATAATCCCCCATACTTCACCAAGACTTAATACAGACTTAATACAGACCTGATACAGACCTATAACCACAACCAACTATAAATCAATACAGCAACTACCCGAAACTCCCAACGCACACAATTGCATCAATTACCGTTGCCATCGACAAATGAGCAACGAAGGGATTCGGATATACACCAGCTATCCACCACCCCTTGTGCACCCGATTTTTCCATACGGCGATAGCCGTCCAGAAAAATCGGGTTTTGGGGTACATTTAACATCTTGATTTGTTTTAATCCTTAACGAGACGGACCGAACGGCCGATGCGGCGACTGCTGCCGCCCACGGCCAGGCCACTGTCGTAGAAGTACATGTACCACGCGCTGTTCTCACCGTTGTACGTACTCGACGAATAGTAGCCGTACGTACCCACGTCGTTCACCTCCGTACCGCCGCGGTCGCCCGCAGCGGGGAGGAATATCGCGCCAGCCCTCTCCAGCACACTCCACTGACTTATAGTATATGTATTGCTTGTATATGCAGCATTCGCTGTGTTTATATTCTCTAATTCTACTCCCGCAGGCTTAGTAAAGCTGTCAGGAAGGATTATCAACCCAGCCATACTGTTTACTGTTGCCTTCGCATATCTCGCATTATTCGTTCCCCCAACCGTGGATGCATTTCTCGTATTAATTCCCACTCATCACTTGTCATCGTGCGCCACATACCAGCCTGGTTACCACCGTTGCTTATGGCATTATACACTCCCCAGTCGGCGTTGGCATAGTCGCCCGTGAGGTCGTTTTTCATGCTGCCGCCAGGATTATAGTTGTTGGCGTTGGTCACAGTTGACCACGGCTGATAGGCTCCCGCCCCGCTGTTCCAGCCACTGGTGCCCCATTTGAAGAGATCAAGCCATCCGTCGTAGTCGGCCGATGCGTTGAGGTTACCGTTGCACATCATAGTGTACTGCCTCGGAGCGAAACGCCACTTGTCCAGAGCTGGGTTATACTGCAGGTTGCCTCGCGAGAAATGCACCTTCTTCGTGTCTGACACCGAGAAAGTCTTGTTAGACGCACCGATTATAGTCAAAGCCACCGGGATGGTAGTTGTCGTTTTGAGCAAAGGCCGGAGTGAAGATGATTAAGGATAAGAAATACTCCCCTCTTCATAAAATTAGCATTTACACATATACAAATCAACTGGTTATGAGTTCAACCCAAAACCATAGCCCTTTGCAAAGATATAAAAAATGTAGAATAATAGACTTTTAAAAATCGAATCGGAATTCCACTATCTTACAAAGAACAAAATTTAGCGGTTTCAACGCGTTATTATTAATATAATTTCGTATCTTTGTATTTTTATTTTTCGCAACCTTGTTCTCTCTTTGAGAGGATAATAATTTAGAAAACAACAAAATACACAACAAGTCTTATTGAAGTATGGACTACAACTTCAGGGAAATAGAGCCCAAATGGCAGCGCTGGTGGCGTGAGCAGAGGGTTTATCATGTAATGAACGACGAGGCAAAGCCTCACTATTATGTCTTGGACATGTTCCCCTACCCTTCTGGCGCGGGCCTGCATGTGGGTCATCCGCTGGGATATATTGCGAGCGACATCTTCGCACGTTACAAACGGCTTAACGGTTTCAACGTGCTGCACCCGATGGGCTACGACGCCTACGGACTGCCTGCCGAGCAGTATGCCATCCAAACCGGCCAGCATCCTGCCATAACCACCGAGAAAAACATCGCACGATATCGCGAGCAGCTCGACAAGATCGGCTTCTCGTTCGACTGGGACCGCGAGGTACGCACCTGCGACCCGCAGTACTACAAATGGACACAGTGGACTTTCATCCAGCTTTTCAACCACTACTACGACAACCAGGCACAGAAGGCTCGCCCGATAAGCGAGCTGTGTGAACGGTTTGCGAAGCAAGGTAGCGAGAGGCTTGACGCCGCATGCACGGAACATCTTGACTTCACGGCAGACGAGTGGAACTCTTGGGACGAGTATGGGCGTCAGCATGTGTTGATGAACTACCGTCTGGCTTACCTGGCCGACATACCCGTGAACTGGTGTCCCGAGCTGGGCACCGTACTCGCCAACGACGAGGTTGTGAACGGGCTGAGTGTGAGAGGCGGCTATCCAGTGGAGCGGAAACTCATGAGACAGTGGAGTTTGAGAATTACTGCCTACGCCCAGCGTCTCGTCGATGGCCTAAACGAAGTGGAATACAGCGACTCGCTGAAAGAGATACAACGCAACTGGATAGGTCGTTCGGAGGGTGCCGCCGTGTGGTTCCCGCTCGACGTGAAGAGCAACGCCAACGTGCTGCCGGGCGCACAGGTCTATATGCAGCAGTTCGACCCGCAGCCGGTGCCGAGCTTCGAGATTTTCACCACCCGTCCCGACACTATCTTCGGCGTGACATTCATGGTGCTCTGCCCCGAACACGAACTGATAGAGCAGATAACCACACCTGAGCAGCGCGACGAGGTGATGGCCTACGTGACGTGGGCGAAGAACCGCAGCGAACGCGAGCGTCAGGCCGAGGTGAAGAAGGTGAGCGGTGTGTTCACAGGCGCCTACGCTGTGAACCCGCTTACGGAAGAGAAGATACCTATCTGGGTGAGCGACTATGTGCTGGCCGGATACGGTACCGGAGCCATCATGGCGGTGCCGGCACACGACAGCCGCGACTTTGCCTTCGCCAAACATTTCAACCTGCCGATACGTCAGGTGGTAGCTCCGTCAATAGAAGAGACAAGCGACCCCAACACGTGGGAGGAGAGCATGGACGCCAAGAGCGGTGTGAGCGTGAACAGCGGCTTCATCACGGGCATGAAAGTCAAGGACGCCATGAAGGCCGTGATAGACAAAGTTGACGAGATGGGCATAGGTCACAAGACGATAAACTACCGTCTGCGCGACGCCATCTTCAGCCGTCAGCGCTACTGGGGCGAGCCGTTCCCGATTTACTACAAGAACGATATGCCCTACACCTTGCCCGAAGAGTGTCTGCCGCTCTGCCTGCCCGAGGTGAAAGAGTTCAAGCCCACCAGCACGGGCGAGCCGCCACTGGGTCACGCCACCAAGTGGGCTTGGGACGAGGCAAACCGAATGGTGGTGGAGAACACGAAGATAGACAACAAGACCGTGTTCCCGCTGGAACTGAGCACCATGCCCGGATTTGCCGGCAGCAGCGGATACTACCTGAGATACATGGACCCGAGAAACGACGAACGCTACTTCTCGGAGAAGGCTGTCGAATATTGGCAGAACGTTGACCTCTACGTGGGTGGCTCGGAACACGGAACAGGTCACATGATGTATGCCCGTTTCTGGAACAAGTTCCTCTTCGACATAGGATATGCCGTGAAAGACGAGCCTTTCAAGAAGCTCATAAACCAGGGAATGATACAGGGACGGTCGAACTTCGTCTATCGCAGCAAGGAGGACAACAACCTCTTCATCTCGAAGAACATCGCCGGCCGTGAGCAGAACACCGTTCCCATCCATGTGGATATAAACATCGTTGACAACGACATACTCGACATAGAGAAATTCCGCCAGTGGAGACCTGAGTTTGCCGATGCCCGTTTCGAGCTGGAGGATGGTAAATATGTCTGCGGATGGGAGGTGGAGAAGATGTCGAAGTCGATGTACAACGTGCAGAACCCCGACGACCTGGTGGAACGTTACGGTGCCGACACGCTGAGGCTCTACGAGATGTTCCTCGGCCCTGTGGAGCAGGCAAAGCCCTGGGACACCAACGGCATCGAGGGTGTGTTCCGCTTCATACGCAAGCTGTGGAAACTCTATGTGGGCGACGACGACCAGCTGCTGGTTGACAACTCCGACGCCGACAAGAAAGACCTGAAGACCATCAACCAGGCGATAAAGAAGGTGACCGACGATATCGAGCGATTCTCGTTCAACACCTCGGTCTCGACCTTCATGATAACGGTGAATGAGCTGGGTGCCTCGAAATGTAAGAGCCGTGCGGTGTTGGAGCCGCTTACAGTGCTGATAGCCCCGTTTGCACCGCATATTGCTGAAGAGCTGTGGCACCGTTTGGGACACGAGGGAACGGTGTGTGCCGCCGAGTGGCCCAAGTGCGACGAGAGCCTGCTGGTGGAGGACACGTTCAACTATCCCGTGTCGTTCAACGGCAAGATGCGCTTCACCATCGAGCTGCCCGCCGGCGCAACGCAGGAGGAGGCTCTGGCTGCCGTGAAAGCCCACAACGTGGGACAGAAATGGCTCGACGGCAAAGAACCCAAGAAGGTGATATTCGTTCCGAAGAAGATTATCAATATCGTGATTGGGTGAGTGGTGGTCAGTGGTCGGTGGTTAGTGGTCAGTGGTCAGTAGTCAGTGGTCAGCCACTAACACAATCACACAATTACGCAATAACACAATAACAACCTATCAACATAAATCCAGATAGATGCTAAGCAGACATTTTTTAAGAGCGAAGGTTTTGCAGGAGGTGTATGCATACTATTGCAGCGAGAAACCAAGCATCCGCGCTTCCGAAGACTCACTGCTACACAACATAGTCCGTCTCAACGACCTAGGCACGACCCAGATAGCAATGGCACTACAGTTCATGGACGAAGCCGAGCGGGTCACCGAGGAAGCCATGCAGAAATTCATGGCGACCGACGCCGAACGCAACCCCGACCGCAAGTTTATTGAGAACGAGTTTGCCCGCCGTATAGCAGACAACTATGACTTCCGCAAACAATCCGAGCACACCGTGGGTTTTTGGGCTGGCGAACAGTCCCGCTTCCGCAAGGCGTTCCTCACATTCAAAGAGAGCCAGCTCTACAAAGACTATATGGCAGGCCGTTCTGGATTCGAGGCTGACAAAGATATCTTCATAAAGATATTCCGTTTTCTGGTGAACGACGAAGGCTTGCGTTCCACCGTCGTAGAGCGCAGTCTCCTTTGGGAGGACGACTTCGACCAGGTGGCACAATATGAGTACATGATGCTCAAAACCCTCGACAACAAGACGCTCAACGAGGCCATGCCGTGGCCGCGCGTCTATGACGACCGCGATGAGACAGAAAAGGATGCTGTCGATTTTGCCTGCACCCTCCTGCGCAACACACTAAGCAACGCCGAGGAGAACAACAAACTGATAAAAGAGCACCTGCACGGGTGGGAATTTGAGCGTGTCGCACAGATGGACATCTATCTGCTGGACATGGCCATAGCAGAACTTGAGTACTGCCCATCAGTCCCAGAACGCGTCACCGTGGATGAATACATAGAACTTTCCAAGGAATTCAGCACCGACCGCAGCCGCCTTTTTATCAACGGTTTGCTTGACCGGCTCATTCTCAAGCTCCGTTCCGCCGGCAAAATAGTCAAGACGGGACGCGGACTATACCATATCAATTCAGACGACGAGGAGGGCACCAATGCGTAGCAGACTGTTTATCACAATTCTTCTGGCCATTTTTCTTTCCTCCTGTGGCGGCAAAAAGAACGATGTAGGTCTCGACCTTATCCACAACACCCAAACCATAGACGGCCAAGGCAGTGGAGAAAAGATGCCATCCATCAAGTTTGACAGAGACACACACGACTTCGGCAACCTCACTGCCAACGAGAACGTCTGCTACAGTTTCCACTTCACCAATGTCGGCAAGTCCGACCTGTTAATTGGAGGCTGTTCTGCCACATGTGGCTGCACCATAGCCGACTATCCACACGAACGCATTGCACCTGGAGCTGACGGCTATATCAAAGTGTCATTTAAGTCCGCAGGGATGAACGGGCGCCAGGTCAAAGAGGTTACAGTCTTAACCAACGGCGACCCCGCACAGGTGAAACTCCGCATCATGGCGGAGGTAAGGGGGTTTTAAATTTTGAGTTTTAAGTTTTAAGATTAACAATAAAAGATTATGAACAGTTTATTTGTATTGCTTCAGGCAACAACACAAGGTAAAGGCGGTATGGGAACGTCGCTGTGGTTGATGATTGGAATGGTCGTCCTCCTATGGATAGTGATGATGCGTCCGCAGCGCAAAAAAGCCAAGGAAGAGCAGAAATTCAGAGAGGGACTCCAAAAAGGCGACCGTGTGGTATTCAGCGGCGGTATCTACGGCAAAGTCCACTCTATCGACGAACACACTGTTGACGTCGAAGTTTCCAACGGTGTGGTGCTAACAGTAGAAAAATCCATGATTCAGCCCGCCCCAGAAGAAAAGCCCCAGCAAGACGAAAAGAAAAAATAACCTGTAGCTGTGCGCAGCAAGTTACATCAATACAGGCCTTTTTTTGTCATACTTGTAATTATGACTATTGTGTGGTTTGTGATGGAAATGACATCAAGCCGCACCTATAAAACATCTGTAGCCGTTACGTTTACAGGTATAGACACCGCTCGTTACGCCATACTTGACAAGTCACAAGAGCTTCCGCTGACAGTGGAGTCCGATGGATTCACAGCACTTATTCACAACTGGACATGGCGTGACAAGAAGCTGGAAATCAATTTGTCGGATTTATTAAAAGCCAAACAGCCCAGCGGAGAGATACACCTCTCCGTTGCCGCCGAGAACTACAAAGAGCTGTTTCAAAACAACTTCTCTCCCATAAAAAGTTCTGTGATAACATTCGATGAAGACTCGCTTTCGGTGACACTGAGTGAAAGGATGTGCAAGGCATTTGTTCCAGAGATTCGCAATGTGACATTCACGTTTTCAGACGGATTTGGAATATCAGGGACACCCATGATGAGTCCAGACACGGTTTACCTATACGGCAGCGAGCGTTCGCTCACCGCCATAGACGCCATATACACCAGGGCGGACACCGTAAAGGTGGCGGATTCGGGTGGTTTTTACAAACTCAGCCTATTTCCCGTCTGGAATGAATATCCAGACTTGAGGGTGTCTCAAACCGCATTAACGCTACAGGTGCCAGTAGAGCCGTATTTCGAGGACCGGCAGACACTGAAAGTCCAGTTTATAAGCGACGACACCGAAATGCGTGTGAAGCTCTACCCTGAAAACGTTGTAGTGACCACATGGGTTCCACAAAGCGCAACACTCAACGGGAACAAGTCAGACATACACGCCGTGGTGAGGCACGACAAGGAATCTCCAGAGAAAGCGCTTGCCGTTACAATAACAGACTTCCCCAAAAACATACGCATCAAATCGGTTGAACCCGACCATGTGCAATACGTTATAATAAAATGAGACGCATTGGACTCACCGGGGGCATCGGGTGTGGCAAAAGCACCGTTATAGCCGAGCTCAGACGGCAGGGAGTTTCCTGTTTCGTGGCTGACGACGTGGCAAAGGGATATTACAACGAGTACGACTTCCTTGCCGAGGTCACATCATCACTCGGCCGCAACATCATAGGCAGCAACGGAAAAGCCGACAAGAAAGCCATAGCCGACATAGTCTTTTCCGATAGCGAAAAACTTGCAGCACTGAACGGATTAGTGCACCCCAGAGTAATCAAGGACTTCGAGGACTGGTGCGCCGAACGGGATGGCGAACCATTGGTGTTTTTCGAAAGTGCCATACTCTATGAATACGGATTGGACAAGCTGATGGACACAGTGGTGGCGGTATATCTTGACAAAGCAGAGCGTATCAGGAGGCTTATGGAACGCGATCGATGCTCTGCCGAGGCAATCGAAGCCCGTATGCGAAATCAGATGCCAAGCGAGGAGAAAGCCATGCGAGCCGACTTCGTGATATTGAACTACGAGGGCAACCCACGAGAAAGACAAATAAAAACCATACTGACCCAGCTGACCACAGGTCGCTGACAAACGAAACAAGTAAGCACCATGATAAAGAAACTATTACTCCTCACAATTGCCGCATCGCTCACCGTGAGCGGCGCCTTCGCACAGAAACACAAACGAGGCAAACACCACAAGAAAGTCGCCACCTCCGAGTTGGCGACAGCGACGCAGGCCGAGCAGTGGGCCGACTCCATTATGTCGAAGATGTCGCTCGAAGAGAAGGTCGGCCAGTTGATGATGGTTCGAGTACCGCTCAACATGAGCAAGAAAGGCCAGGCCAGATTTGTCGATTTAATCAAGGACAACCGAGTTGGGGGCGTCTGCTTCTTCGCCGGCACTTCCGACGTTCAGCTGCAACAGACCCAGCTCTTCCAGTCGGTCTCTAAGGTGCCCCTCTTCGTCGCCACCGATGCCGAGAACGGCTTGGGTATGCGTCTGAAAGACTGCTATTCCTTCCCCAAGCAGATGCTTATGGGTGCCATGCCGCACGACTACGACCACCTGATCGAGCAGATGGGCGCCGAGATAGGCCGCCAGTGCCGTCAGATGGGCATCCACATCAACTTCGCCCCTGTGGTCGATCTCAACTCCAACCCCAAGAACCCCGTCATCGGGATGCGCTCGTTTGGCGAGGACCGCCAGGCGGTGGCGCTCAAGGCAACCGCATACATGCGTGGCCTCCAGAGCCAGCGGGTGATGGCGGTGGCAAAGCATTTCCCCGGTCACGGCGACACCAAGTCCGACAGCCATTTCGACCTGCCCGTCATAAACCACACGAAAGATTATATCGACACCGTTGACCTCTACCCCTTCAACGCACTCATAAAAGCGGGCGTCAAAGGCGTGATGACCGCACACCTGCAAATCAACGCCTACGACAACACACCCAACTGTCCTTCGTCGCTTTCCGAAAAGTTGGTGCAGAAACTCCTGCGTGAACAGCTGGGATTCAACGGACTCATCATCACCGACGGCCTCGACATGAGGGGTGTGACCAAATACTATACCGACGGCCAGGGCGAGCTGCAGGCTCTCAAAGCCGGCAACGACATCCTCCTCGTCCCGCCCGATGTCGAGAAAGCCGTCGAAGCGGTTACCCAGGCCGCCAAAGGCAACGCCTCAGTGAAAAAGATGGTCGAGGAACACTGCCGCAGGATTCTTGTGGCGAAATACAAGTCTGGTCTTGCCGAACAGACCTCCGGCCACTCGAACAGCTCTTCATCCGTACATCATACCAACATATCAACCATACAGAACGCCGCCCTCTGCGACAGCATCTCTCGCCAGATGGCTCTCCACGCCGTGACCCTCATTAAGAACAACGGCGGCTTGCTGCCTTTGAAGAACGACGAACCCATCGACTCCACTAAGATATTTGTCGTCTATGACTCGCCCTACAAGATGATCAAGCATATGGGCGCTGTCGATTCCGCCCAGGTCGTCGTGCTCGCCTATCAGGACACTCCCGCCACCCGTTGGGCTGTTGACCAGCTGCTGCACGGCCGTGCCCAGTTCGAAGGCCACCTGCCCGTCTCCGCCGACATATTCAAGATTGGACACGGCCTCCAGGTTGACCTCTCCACACCCTACGACGACGTGATTGCCGCCGGCATGGATGCCGAATGTTTCAAGAAGATCGACAGCATCGTGCTCAACGGCATCGACCAACAGGCCTACCCCGGTTGCCAGCTCCTCGTGGCCAAGGACGGCAAGGTAATATATAACAAAGCCTACGGCCATCAGACCTACGACCCCAAGTCGGCAGAAGTCGATACAAACACCGTTTACGACATCGCCTCCCTGACCAAAGCCACAGCGACCACGTTGGCAGTCATGCGCCTTGTAGAGACAGGGAAGATAACCCTTGACGACAAGATTTCGAGATACGTTCCATATCTTAAACACACAAACAAACGCAATATCACAGTCCGCGAAGCCCTCAGCCATTTCGCTCGCCTGAAGGACTACGACAGTTATTGGAAGAAAGCAAAAGACGAGGACGACCCATATATGTCGGTAATGAAACAGATTGCCAAAAGCGACCTCAACAAAGAGCAGAAATATGTCTATAGCGACTTGGGGTTCATACTTCTGGGCGACATGGTGCGATATGTGAGCGGACAGACGCTCGACCACTATGTATCCAAATATTTCTTCCAACCCATGGGTCTTACCCACACCACCTTCTGCCCGCTTGAGCACGGCATTGAGCCGACCCTCATCGCTCCCACCGAGCAGGACAACGACTATCGCCAGCGCCTTGTCCGAGGCACCGTACACGACCAGAACGCCGACGTGATGGGCGGCGTTGCAGGCCATGCCGGACTTTTCTCCAACGCCACCGAGCTTTTCAAGATATATCAGATGCTGCTGAACGGTGGTTCTCTGGATGGCAAAACATACCTTAATCCCGAAACCATAGACCTCTTCAACTCCCGTCATTACGCCGAGCGTGGCAACCGCCGAGCCCTTGGGTTCGACAAACCCATGTTTTCTCCCACCAAAGCAGGTCAGACAGCGACGCAGGTTTCACAGTCCAGTTTTGGACATACAGGATTCACCGGCACGATGTTCTGGGTCGATCCCAAATACAACCTCGTCTATATCTTCCTCTCCAACCGCGTCCACCCCAACGCCACCCCCAACAAGCTCGCCAAGATGAACATCCGCACCGACATACAAACTCTGATATACAAGTCGATGGGAGTGAACTAGCAGTCAGCAGTCAGTAGTTAGCAGTCAGTAGTTAGCAGTCAGTAGTTAGTAGTCAGTAGTTAGCAGTCAGTAGTTAGCAGTCAGCAGATAGTAGTTAGCAGTTAGCAGTTTGTATTGTCTATTCACTATTCACAAACTAACGCAATAACACAATCCCCAAACAACATATCAACACAATAACGCAATCACATCAACATATCAACCCACTAAGGCATTTACACATTAACACAATAAAACAAAATGGGATTTGCAAAATGGATATTGGCAGGACTCGGATGGGCCGTCGGTGGGCCCATCGGGGGCATTATAGGATACTTCATCGGTTATTCCATATCGTCGTCGTTCAAGAAAGACGAGGATACGCCCCGCATCGACAGTTCAAGAGACCAAACATACAACCGCACAAACAATCATAGAGGACCGTACCGCAACACTGGAACCACATCGGACATACACGCCGCACTGCTGGTGCTCATTGCGGCGGTGATGAAAGCCGACGGCGAGGTGAAACGCAGCGAGCTGGACTATGTGAAACGATTCCTTAGCAAGAACTACGATGGCGAGACCGCCAAAGGGATGCTGCTCATGCTGCGAGACATTGTGAAACGCGACATCCCCGTTCACGACGTATGCCAGCAAATCAAGGTGAACACCGACTACACCACACGCTACCACATGGTGGATTTCCTATGCGGGCTAGCAGGTGCTGACGGTGATTTCGACCACAAAGAGCAGCGAATACTCCGCACAATAGTTGTAGGATTGGGCATCAACGCCGCCGACTTCGCCTCCATCTACGCCCGCCACTCCACATCGTCATATTATTCACATGAGAACACATCAGGCGGTTCCTATTCCAGCGGTTCTTATTCAGGTTCTGGACAAAAACGATCATCTGGCGGACGCCAGTCAAGCACTTACACCTCCGAAAAAGACCCATACAAGGTACTCGGCATCGAGAGCAGCGCCACTGACGAAGAGGTAAAGAAAGCCTACCGCCGACTGGCCATGAAATACCACCCTGACCGAGTGGAGACACTGGGCGAGGAGATAAAACGCAACGCCGAGGATCAATTCAAAAAGATAAACGAAGCCTACGAAACCATCCGACGCGCCAGAGGTATGAAATAGAAATGAGCCGCGTTTCTGCGGCTCATTTCTATTTATATATGGATGTTTATATCAACCATTGGTCTTTCGGGAGCCTTCGTAGAGTTCGAATTTGAGGAAGCGGCAATCGAGGGAGCCGTTGAGCAGAGGTATCTTCTTCGAGGGCTTGAGTCCTATGTGCTTGAGGGCTTCGAAATCTGACGAGATGAGCCACACCTCACGACCTTCGCCATAAAGGCGTTTGAACACATCGCCGAGTTTCTCGTACATAGCGTTGAGATCTTCTATCTTGATACGCTCGCCGTAGGGTGGATTTGTAATAATCATGCAGGGTCCCTCGGGCGGCTCCTGGTTTTCGAACGAGCCGTGATAGAGCATCACGTCTTTGTGGAGTTTGGCGAACTGAAGGTTTTTCTCGGCCTGCTCGAGGACACCGTAGTCGATATCGTTGCCCCAAATCTCATAGTCGAAATCGCCGGCACCAATCTTTCGGTTTTCCTGGTCGAGGACGGACTTCCAGTCGCCGAGGTTGAATTCTTTCCAGCGTTTGAAGCCGAAACGGCCACCACGATAGTACTGGGCGGGTATGTTGTTGGCGAGCATGGCGGCTTCGATAAGGATGGTGCCAGAGCCGCACATGGGGTCGAAAAAGCTGCAGTCGCACTTCCATCCCGAGAGTTTTATCATGCCGGCGGCAAGGACTTCGTTAAGCGGTGCTACGCCTACGGCTTGACGGTAGCCACGCTTGTGGAGGGAGTCGCCGCTGGAGTTCATCAGCAGGGTGACATGGGTGTCGTTGATATGGAGGTTGAACTTGTAGTCGGCGCTCTCGGTGTCGATGGACGGACGCTGGCCGAACATCTTGCGGAAACGATCGACGATGGCATCCTTGGTTTTAAGGGCGGCATAGTAGGAGTGGGTGAAGACCTCGCCGCTGGTGGCGGAGTCGATCATGAAGGTGCTATCGACGTCGAGGATTTTCTCCCATCTGATATTATAGACGTTGTCGTAGAGTTCCTGCTCGTTGCGGGCCTCGAACTCGGCGAAGGGTTTGAGGATGGCGAGTGCGGTACGGCAGCAGTAGTTGGTGCGGTAGAGGGTGAACATGTCGCCACGGAAAGCGACGGCGCGGTTGAGGAGTTCGATGTCGGTGCCGCCGAGTTGACGTATTTCCTCGGCGAGAACTTCTTCGAGACCCATCATGGTCTTGGCTATCATCTTGAAACGCTCGCCTTTGGGGGCTTCCTGCGGCACGACTTTGCCGTTTTCTTTTTTGAGAATCATGTATTATATTGTGTTAATGCGTTATTGCGTTAATGTGTTAGTTTTTTTCATCGAAAAACACGAAAGGATTTTGATTGCGTTATTGTGTTATTGCGTTATTGCGTTAGTTCTTTTACATCGAAAAACACGAAAGGATTTTGATTGCGTTATTGTGTTATTGCGTTATTGCGTTAGTTCTTTTACATCGAAAAACACGAAAGGTTTTTGAATGCGTTATTGCGTTATTGTGTTATTGCGTTAATGTGTTAGTGGGTTGAAAGGTTCAAAGGGTTTAAAGTATGAATGTTTGAAAGGTAACGGCTTGCTGATAATCGTTGATAGGTTGATAGGTTGATAGGTTATCGTTTTCGTTTCTTAAACGAAGCGGTCTTGTTTTTCGATTGATCTCGTGGTTTCCTGGCTTTCGGCGACTTCCATTATCTTTCGGTTGAGTTCGTAACCGACCAGAATCATGCGACAGCTGAGATAAATCCAGAGGAAGACGACCAGCAGCGTGCCGACGGAGCCATAGAGGATATTGTAGTTGTTGAAGTTGTCGATATACAGTTCGAATAGCCATGTAAAGCCGAAGAACATCAACGAGGTCATCATGGCGCCGACGGAGAAGAAGCGCATCCGAGAGGAGCCTTTCTTCAACCAGTAGTAATCGATACAGTAATAGAATGCGTTGGTGGCCAGCATGGTGACCAGTGCCAACACAAACCAACGGGCCACCCCAACCAAGTCGCGCACACCATCAGACCAACGCACAACACCACGTTCGGTCAGGAATCCTAGAAACCGGTGGTATTCCATCATCAACACAAGCATCAATATGATAAGCAGATAGAGAAGGATGACAAGCATGAAACTCATCATGTATCGCACAATCCAGGGGCGGGTACTGGCTTCGACCTTGGGGTTGCGGAAGGAACGGAAGAGTGAACTCAATCCGTTGGCAGCCAATATCAACGACGAAAAGAAAGCGATGGCCTGCAGGCTGCCGCGCTTGTTGCCCATAATGTCGTTGACGGTCATGTTGACGGTATCAGCTATCCTGGCCGGAATAATGGTTCCGAGGTTGTTTAGGAACTCGTCCTGAATGCCGTCAACAGGCAGGTAGGCTATCAGAGTTATGAGGAAAAGCAGCATGGGAGGGAATGCCATCATGAACGAGAAGGTCAACGACTTGGCCCTCTGACGAGTGTCGCCACTGAATATCTCCTTAAGAAACGACCGCAGCACGTCGTCCCAACGGACGTTAGGCATGCCTGGCACACGAAACCTATGGAGGAAGTTGAGTATGCGCCCCGTCGAGATACGGTCGTAGGTCTCCATACACCAATGGCCGAAAGGATCGTTCGGGTCCTTCAACTTAGTCATAAACGACTGCCAGAGATGTTTGGGGGAGAGCATGTTGAGATGGATTTGAATGCGTTAATGTGTTATTGCGTTAGTGAATGACTGCCAACTGCTTCTATCGCCCTATGCGGGCACGTATTTAGTCGCTTACCAAACTCAAATCCAAACTCTTGATGTGGTGGGTCAAGGCTCCTACGGAGATGAAATCTACACCCGTCTCGGCGTATGCACGGAGAGTCTTGTCGGTGATGCCTCCAGAGGCTTCCGTCTCAAATTGTCCGTCGATACGTTTCACAGCCTTTCGGAGAGTCGGCACATCGAAATTGTCGAGCATGATGCGGTCAACACCGCCGTGGTTCATCACACGCTCCAGTTCGTCGAGGTTGCGCACCTCTATCTCAATCTTCAGATTCTTGCCATTTTTGGACAGGTAGTCACGGGTGCGGTCGATAGCATGCTCTATGCCGCCGGCAAAATCGACATGATTGTCCTTGAGCATAATCATGTCGTAGAGACCGATGCGGTGATTAGTTCCGCCGCCGCATTTGACGGCGTATTTTTCAAGCAACCGCATGTTGGGAGTAGTCTTTCGGGTGTCGAGTAGCTGAGTGTGCAAACCAGCTATCATCTCGACCATACGGTGCGTTTGAGTGGCGATGCCGCTTAGACGCTGCATATAGTTGAGCGCTGTGCGCTCGGCGGTGAGGATCGACCCCGCATGGCCTTCGACAGTCATCACGATGTCGCCCACATGGAGCAGGTCGCCGTCGTTTTTTAAAAGTGTAACTTTGAGGGAACTGTCAACAAGATGGAACACCCTCTCCCCTATTTCGGCGCCACAGAGGACACCTTCGGCCTTCGCCACCATCTTGGCTTTACGTTGTGCGTCGGCGGGGATGCACGCCAATGTCGAGTGATCGCCGTCGCCGACGTCCTCTTTAAGGGCCAGTTTTATCAGCTCGTCAACCGACGAGAGCCATTGACTGCCATACAGTGTGTTATCCATATTCCACTCAATATTTTAAAGAACAATAGAAAATGCAAAAGTACGCAAAAAAATAGTACTTTTGCAACTTAAATTTCACCCATACCATGAAAGCCGGCATCATCAACATAGGCGACGAACTGCTTATAGGCCAGGTTGTAAACACCAACGCGACCTATATGTCGCGTGCACTGACGGCACTCGGGATTGAGGTCGAGGAGGTCTGCACCATCGGTGACAACGCCTCCGCCATCAAATCCGCCATCGAGCGTCACCTCTCGCTCTACGACGCGGTGTTCGTCACCGGAGGACTCGGTCCAACCAAGGACGACATCACCAAGGAGACTCTCTGCCGTATGTTCGGCAGCGAACTCTACGAGAACGCCGAAGCCCTAGCCAATATCGAACGAATCTTTGCCCAACGCGGATTCCCGATGACCGAGACAAACCGACGTCAAGCTTGGGTTCCACGCTGCTGCGAGATGGTAAACAACGATCTCGGCACCGCCCCGTGCATGTGGTTCGATGTCAGCGGTCAGGTGCGTGCCCGCACAGGGCAATCAACTGTGGCTCGAGTTCTAGTTTCACTGCCGGGCGTTCCGTTCGAGATGGAGTATCTGGTTGACCGCAAAGTTGTCCCGATGCTGCAAGAGCAGTTCCAGTTGGGAACAATCATCAACAAGAACATCATCGTGCAAGGTATAGGTGAATCGTTCCTTTCCGACCGCCTTGAAGAGATGGAAGCCGCTTTGCCAGAGAGCATCAAACTGGCCTACCTGCCGCAGGCGGGCATGATTAAACTGCGACTCACCGCCAAAGGCGACGACAAAACAACATTGCAAGACCAAGTAAACCAAGCCGTACAGGACATCCGTACAGCGGCGGCGGAGTTTATCGTCGGAGAAGACTTTGAAAGCATACCCGAAGTGGTGGCCGACCGGATGAAACGACTAAACCTGACACTCGCCACCGCCGAAAGCTGTACAGGAGGCAAGATTGCAAGCCTGCTCACAGCCATGTCTGGAGCATCGGAATACTACAAAGGCGGCATCGTGTCCTACTGTAACGAGGTGAAACACTCGGCATTGGGAGTCGCCATCGAAACCCTCGACACACATACAGCCGTGAGCGAGGAAACCGTCAGAGAAATGGCCGAAGGAGCCCGCAAGCGATTCAACACCGACTATGCAGTGGCCACCACAGGAGTAGCAGGTCCCACCGGAGGCACGGATGTAAATCCCGTAGGGACGGTATGGATGGCGGTGGCAACACCCGAAAAGACCATAACCAAGAAGATGCGCTACAACGGACGCCGCCAGCAGGTGATAGACCGTGCGGTGAACGAAGTGCTGGCGATGCTGGCGAATATATTAGCGGTTAGCAGTTAGCGGTCAGCAGTTAGTATTTTCATCTTTCAATTTTCAATTCGCACAATCCACATATCAACATAAAACATATCAACAAGCAACAAATGTCCAAAGGGCTTATCACCATACTTCTGCTTCTTGCCAGCAATGTCTTCATGACTTTCGCATGGTACGGCAACCTGAAGCTGCAGCAGATGAAACTCATCACCGACTGGCCTCTCATCGCCATAATAGTGCTTTCATGGGGGCTGGCGTTGCTGGAATACTGCTTTATGATTCCCGCCAACCGCATCGGTTCGACCATCAACGGCGGCCCGTTCAACCTCATGCAGCTCAAAATCATACAGGAGGCCATATCGCTCACCGTCTTCACCGTAATCGTCGCCACCGTATTCAAAGGCGAACCCATCCGTTGGAACCACATCGTTGCCTTCATATTCATCGTGCTGGCGGTGTTCTTCGCCTTCCTGAAAGATGGAAGCCGTCAGTAGTCAGTGGTCAGCAGTCAGCAGTTAGTGGTCAGCAGTTAATTTCAACATTCACTTTTCAATTCGCACAATCAACATATCCACATTAAACATATCAACAAATTAAATAATCATGACAACAAAAGGCAAAATCATCACCTGGACGAGCGTCATCGTCGTTGTCGCATTGGCGGCATTCATCTTTTTCCGTTTCTTCTTTGTTTACAGCAGCGGAGTGAACACCGGAGACCTCAACTACTTTCAGAAGCAAGGAGTAGTCTTCAAGACCTACGAGGGCAAGATGATCCAAACAGGATTCAAATCCAACAGCGGCAACATGGGCAACCTGAAATCCAACGAGTTCAAGTTCTCTGTCACCGATGACAGTATCGCCGCACAGCTGATGCGCTGTTCTGGCAAAGAGGTCGAGCTCCACTGGAACCGACACTTCGGCACCCTCCCCTGGCGCGGCCAAAGCCAGTATATCGTGGATGAAATACTGTCGGTTAAAGAGCACTAAGGATGTTCCAAAAAGTCATTAACGGAAGCGTAAAGCTGGTACAGCGCTGGCTACCCGAGCCGTTCATCTTCGCCATCGTGCTGACCTTGGTGGCCGCTTTGGTGGCTATGCCCGTATGCCGCCAGACACCCATCGAAGTGCTCGAACACTGGGGTGGCGGTGTGTGGAACCTGCTCACCTTCGCCATGCAGATGGCGTTGGTGTTGGTTTGTGGAGCCACTTTGGCTGCAGCTCCCACCATAAAGAAAGGGATAAGCCTGCTGGCTCGTATTCCAAAAACTCCGACGGCCGCCATCGCACTCGTCACCGCCGTGTCGGCACTCGCCTGCTGGCTCAACTGGGGATTCGGCCTTATCGTGGGTGTCATCTTCGCCAAAGAGATAGCTCGTACGCTGCGCGGTGTCGATTACCGCCTGCTCATAGCGTCGGCCTATAGCGGGTTCGTGGTTTGGCATGCAGGTTTTTCCGGCTCGATACCTCTCACTATGGCAACGCCGGGTGAGGCTTTGCGCACCGCCACCAACGGCATCCTCAACGACCCCGTCCCCGTAAGCAAAACCATCCTCGACCCACACAACTTGGTGATGGTTGCGTTAGTAACGATGGCGATAGTGGCGGTGAACACTCTTATGCACCCCAAACAGGGAGTGGTGAGCGTTGACCCGTCACTGCTCGAAGAACCCGAACCAGAGAAAAGAATTAAAGGGGCCACCCCCGCCGAGCGGCTGGAGAACAGTCGCATACTCGGCTGGATCATAGCACTGGTAGGATTGGGCTATCTGGTGCTGAAACTCGGGTTCCGCGGCGGGTCGCTCGACCTGAACAACGTGATAATGCTCTTCCTTTTCCTCGGTGTGATACTTCACGGCACCCCGCTGGCCTACGTGCGAGCTTTCGGAAAAGCCGTAGGCGGAGCAAGCGGCATCCTGCTGCAGTTCCCCTTCTATGCCGGCATCATGGGCATCATCACCGGAGTGGGCGCCAGCGGCATCTGTCTCGGCACGGTGTTGGCCAACGGCTGCATCTCCATCTCCACCCCCGTCACCTATCCGCTGCTCACCTTCCTCTGCGCAGCCATACTCAATATGTTCGTACCCTCCGGTGGAGGCCATTGGGCGATACAGGCACCCATCATGTTCGCCGCCGGAGCCGACCTCGGAGTCGATCACGGATTGACCGGCATTGCCATCGCCTGGGGCGACGCATGGACCAACCTCATACAGCCCTTCTGGGCACTGCCCGCATTGGCGATAGCCAAACTCAACGCCAAAGACATCATGGGATTCTGCCTGATAGACCTGCTTGTCACCGGAGTAATCATCTGCGGAGGCCTGCTGATTTGGGCGATGTGATGATGATTGTGTGATTGCGTTAGTGCGTTATTGTGTTATTGTGTTATTGCGGGATTGCGTTAGTGTGTTATTGTGTTAGTGCGTTAGTGGGTTATTGCGGGATTGCGTTAGTGGGTTATTGTGTTAGTGCGTTAGTGGGTTATTGCGGGATTGCGTTAGTGGGATTACCTAGACCTGATAGATGATGCCAACTGCTGATTGTGTTGATGTGCATTTAGAGGGAATTTGGAGTCTGGCCTGAGGATAAGGGAAGGGGGTGGCACTTGCGGTGCCACCCCCTTCTGGTGTTCGAGATGCTCTCAACAATTATTCGGCATACTCGTAGTAGGTTGTGATAATCGTATTTGTAGTATAAGGGCCCTCAATTTCAGTTTCCGTGTATGAGTAAGACACTGGATATTTGCCATCATACTCGTATGTATAGGTAGTTGTTTGAGGATCACTTTGTACACCATTTACCGACAATGTGGATTTTTCGGTCAAGATATTGTTTTCGTTGAGGCAGAATGTACCTTCATCTGTTATGGCAAGGGCAAAGCAACCCTTGAATGGGTTCTTGTTTTTGTCGTAGGTAAACTCTGTAGTCATTGTTCTATTATCGGGAGCTGTCATAACCATTTTGGAAACATTTTTGCCATCATAAGTGAAGTCTATCGTCTGAACGTATGTGGCCGTGCCCTTAGATGCCTTGTTATCAAGAAGAGCTTGGGCTGTGTTTTTGCCAGGCAAGAGTGAGGATATAACATATTTGGACAAAGCACTCGGATTATCATCATCGAAATAAGTTGTCATGACGATTTTTACAATTTTTTTGCCATCGTGGGTTATATCAAGAGTGCGACGCAGATCGGCCCTATCGTATATATCTATCTTTGTGATATTGTTGTCCACGTAGTTATACGTGACAATTTCGGACCCATACTTAATAGTCGTAAGGAGTTTACCATCGTAGGAGAAGTTCATTGTGTAGGCATAGGCAGCCGACTCGGTCAACCTATTCCACTCGTAATTCTTGATATTGGTAAGCAGTTTGCCGTCCCATACCCACTCTTCTGCAACATATTTGTCAATGGTGTCAGAGGCAACAACACGAACTTGGTCATTATAATCCTCTTTTGTTGAGATTAATGCTGATTTTTGGATTTTTACAATTTTCTCCTTCGGGTTGTAAACACCTTCTTTTTGGCAAGATGTGACGGCCATCAGCGTGGCTGCGGCTGCCAAGAGAACTAAAACTTTTTTCATGTTTTTTTGATTTAATTGGGTAATTAAAAAGCTTTCTGAATAAATAACAAAATTTATGGCAACTTAGTATATGTAATGAACTAAATACTGCCGTGTCACTCTCCGTAAACGTATGTTGTGGTCTCCTTTGTGGTGCGAGTCGCGGAGTCCTCCAAATTCTCGGTTATGTTGGTTGTCATTGTTTCAGGATAATCGTCGTCGGTGTAAGTGTAAGCACAAATCTGACTTTGAGGAAGCATACCACCAGCTGCAGATGCCCCCAATCCACTAACTCTCACCTCAACGATATTGTTCTTGCTTAAAGCCGACGGGCCAATGTTGGCGTAGCATCCATACAGGGGGTTGTGCTTTTTGTCGTATGTGCAATTAACGGTGATAGCTGTAAATCCACTGTACGACACGGTTATCTTGGTCACGTTACCATCTATATATGTAAGGTTTGCCACGATATCTATCGACTGTGCAGCCTTAGACTTGGCCAATCGTGGCGACAATATAAAAGTGGTGATTTCGTCGGGGATAACAAACGACAAGGACTTCTTGGCAAAATTATAGTTTTCAAGATCCATGTCGCTCATATCTATAGAGAACTTCAACTTTGTTATCTTACCATCTTCATGGATGACATCGGCATTAAAGACTTCTTCGCCATCAGAGAACATGATGATGGATGTAAGTTTTCCACTCTTATATTTGTATTCGGTATAGTACTTTTCGCTCTCGTCTGATACTTTTACAAGTCTTTTCCCGTCATAAGAAAGGAGCTGTTTCCCAGTCGCGGTTCCGTTGGAGTCAAATGACGTCATCTCTGTGAGGAGTTTTCCGTCCCATGACCATTCCTGTGACTTGTATTTCTTTATGGTTGTAGTTGTTGCTGCACCGGATGCATCGCGTTGTGTGACGGTGCCCTCTGTATAGACCTGAGTGATTTTCTTGTCAGGGTTGAATACTCCCTCTTTCTTGCATGACATAAAAACAAGAACAGGCAGAACTAGAGAAACAAAAACAAGAATTTTTTTCATTGTAGTACGTTTTTATTGTTAATCCTATTATTTAACGCAAAAAAGGGTGTCAATGTTTCTTTTTGGCGCTTGAAATCAATGGAAGTATTTCGTTTTCAAATATATCACGGCGAATAATGCGGTAATGGAAATTGTATGTAGAATTGTATGAATAGCTGTGATGGACAGTATATCCGCCACGGTCCAACAACGATTCTATTGATTCACTATCGAGCGTAAAATGTCCCGGACTTGGTTTCATATTCACCAATATGTTTTCCAATTCGTTCCAACGATATTTCCACTCCTCAACAGTCATAATATGCGGAACTTCAACACTGCGAGCCAGGCATGAAGCAAGTTGTGCTGTGTTTAACAGTCCTCTTTTAACCAACGACAGATTAACCCTGACATAGTTTCCCTCGCAACCAACGTATTCGTAGTCGGGGCCATCCAACTGTTTGGATTTGGCGATTTCGTCTTGGATGTATCTCACGCTTTGTGCGGTATCAATGGTGAGGTGGGCCGGACCGAAGATGTCTTGAAAGCAAAACTTGTAAACATCGCAAAGATCCGAGGCTGGATAATGGTTCATATACTCCTGCAACACCTTACGGCAGTCGGGTTGAGCGGACATGGTGTTTATGATTTGAAAAATGAAAATTGAAATAGCCGCAATTTGAAATAGCGATGTAAAATGTATTCTCGGTTTCATTTTGTGTCAATATAGGAGCCCCCTTCTAATATATCATCATTTGGAGAACAAATCTATGAAATTGAAGGTTGCGAAATCAAAGAGACCTTTGTCCGTAAGTTTCAAGTTTGGTATAACAGGCAAAGCCATAAACGAAAGTGTCATAAACGGTGCATTAAGCGGTGAGCCAAGTCCACGAACTGCGATATTAAGCCTCTGGTAAGCAGCTGACACATCTTCTGCCGACAAAGGGGACATAAGGCCGGCGACTGGCAACGGCAGACAATCCACAGTGCCATTACCATCGCACACAGCTATTCCGCCACGCTCCGCCACCAGGCGGTTCAACGCTGCGACAATGAAGCGGTCGTCAGTGCCAACGGCAATGAGGTTGTGACAGTCGTGAGCAATTGTTGAAGCTATAGCACCGGATTTCAGTCCAAAACCACTGATAAATGCTACTTGAGGCGAGGCAGTGTCCGAATAGCGGTTGGCAACAACTATCTTGAGAATATCCCTATCTGTGTCTGGCTGGACTCTCATATCGCGTACTAAGGGTTCAACAGTACAATGACCCGTAATTATGGAATTGGATTCTGCCTCAATTACACGCAGTAGTCCTCCAGTGTAAGGCACGTATATGTCGCTTTCAGCGAGACGAGTACACAAAAAACGATTGGGGTATATGGATTTCTTGGTTTGTTCTATATGGATTGGAGCCTTATTCTGATTTATTTGAGGCATACCTCCTATATAAGTCTGTATAACGTTAAAATCCGTCGCGTTGTCAACAACGATAAAGTCAGCATTGTCACCAGGCTGTAGCAATCCTACTGGAAGTCTATAGTGCTTGACTGGTTGTACACAAGCGGCATTCAGTATATTCCATAGAGGATACCCTGAAGCCACGGCATTCCGGACCATAATGTTGATATGTCCTGAAAGCAGGTCGTCGGGATGCTTATCGTCTGAGCAAAACATGAGTTTTTCCCCATGCTGCTCAAGGAGAGGCATAAGTCCGATGAAATCGTTTGCGGCACTGCCCGAGCGCAGAAGTATCGACATCCCGCAGGCGAGTTTTTCTTCAGCTTCCCGAACCGATGTACATTCATGATCGGTGGTTATACCTGCTGCTGCATATTTGCGCAAGGGGTCACCCGAAAGAAGTGGAGCATGTCCGTCTATGGGCTTTCCCGCATCGGACGCAGCTTTTATTTTACCCATTACTTCGGGATCATCTGATATCACTCCGACACTGTTCATCATCTCACCAAGGGCGTAGATATCATGGTCTTGCATCAACTCCCCTATGGCTACAGCATCTATTGCGGCACCAGCAGTCTCAAATACCGTTGAAGGAACGCACGAGGGGGCGGCAAAGCAAAACTTCATAGATGACTTGCGACTATTCTCTATCATAAAGCTGATACCTTCAACACCAAGCACGTTGGATATCTCATGAGGGTCGCAGACGGCAGCGACAGTGCCATGCCGCAGAGCAACCTTGCCAAACTCTTCGGGCAAGAGCATTGAACTCTCAATATGTACATGTGCGTCAACGAATCCCGGCATAATACATGGAGCATTGGCGGGTACGTCAACACTACCGTCTATCGAGACAATCTTTCCGTTGTCAACAGTGATAACACCATCGTACAATCTACGATTCAAAACATCAATTATATGTGCTGATATTTTTTCCATATTGTTAATGTGTTGAAAGAAATGGTGAATATTTTAAGGATTGGGGGGTAAAAAACAACTACCGACTATAGTTCGTCTTCTCTGTACTTTTCACAACCACGACACTCAATTCGTAGAGCAGGTATATTGGCAGCGACACTATCGTTAATGTGAAGGCGTCGCCGGTGGGGGTTATGATGGCCGCAATGATTAGGATTGCGACAATGGCGTGACGGCGGTATTTTTTCATCGGTGCGGCTGTCAGTATGCCCATCGTGGCTAACAGCCAGCTGAGGATGGGCAGTTCGAATATGGCTCCCATGATAAGCGACATGGTGAGCAGCATACCGATATATGATGTCAGCGAAATCATGTTCACCACGTCGTTGCTTACTTGGTAAGTGCCGAGGAATCTGAACGTGAGGGGAAAGATGATGAAGTAGTTGAGTGCAACTCCGGCAAGGAACATCAGGTAGCCTCCGCCCACGGCACGAACAGCGAAACGGCGTTCGCTCTTGTAAAGCGCAGGCGAGATGAATCCGAACATAACATAAATGACGTATGGCGACACGACGAGCAATCCCATATAGAATGCCACTTTCATGTGCGTGAGGAACTGCTGGGCGATATCCACATTGATAAGCCCGACATGAAAGTCGTCGATGTGTCCGACGATTTTCTCGAATAGACGGTAGGTGACGAAGTCGCTCTCTTTGGGTGCGAGAACGATTGAAAACAGTAGGTCCTTAAAACAGAAAGCCACCACCGCCGCCAAAAGTGCCGCGATGACGATGCGGATCAGGCATCCGCGCAACTCGTCGAGATGCTCCCAGAAAGTCACAGGTGTCGTGTTAAATCAAGACGCGATAGTGGGAGTAGCGATTATTCCTCCTTCTTCTCGGCTTCGGTCGGTTTGTCGGGATTGCCCTCATCCTTTCCGTTGATGCCGTCCTTGAAGCTTTTCACGCCCTTGCCCATGCTGCGCATGAGTTCGGGGATGCGCTTGGCGCCGAAGAGCAGGAGTACTATTAGCACGATTATGAGAATCTCCCAAAATCCGATGTTTCCAAAAAGCAACAGTTTCATGATTGTTTATGTTTTATTTATGTTGATACGTTTTATGTTGATATGTTTTATGTTGATACGTTTTATGTTGATACGTTTTATGTTGATACGTTTTATGTTGATACGTTTTATGTTGATACGTTTTATGTTG
>Ga0310696_10000968_pt1 | contig 42391 bp, 23 predicted proteins | sample AusTroGonzalo_MG_4_FD_203885 | JGI IMG/M metagenome (GOLD analysis project Ga0310696, IMG submission 203885) | Bovine rumen microbial communities from tropical cattle in Woodstock, Queensland, Australia - Gonzalo_02 (v2) (version 2) | ecosystem: Host-associated > Mammals > Digestive system >... | reverse complement strand
CAAGGAGCGACCTAGGGCGAAACAGGTAATTGGGGCTAAGTCGTAACAAGGTAGCCGTACCGGAAGGTGTGGCTGGAACACCTCCTTTTTGGAGCGCGTTCTTGACCTGACAACGCTCGAGTAAGTGCAAGGCATTGCACTTTTAGTCTTTCATTATTATACAGGCTCTTAGCTCAGTTGGTTAGAGCGCTACACTGATAATGTAGAGGTCGGCAGTTCAACTCTGCCAGGGCCTACACCGCTGGGGGTATAGCTCAGCTGGTAGAGCACATGCTTTGCAAGCATGGGGTCGCCGGTTCGAATCCGACTACCTCCACACAAAAATAAAGGCAATCGCTATCGCGGTTGCCTTTTTTTATGCAGATTATATGGATTTTACCATTTCCTCCGGTATATCCAATGCCGTGGCAATGTCCTTGGGGGACATACCAAATTTTAACAGGCGTGTGATGTCGTCTTTTCGTAAATAAATGCTAAATTTGCGCTTTGTTAGTAGTGATGCTTATCTTCTGCTCATACAGGTTTTTAACTCTCACTAGATAGTAACCATGAAAAAGCTCGTCTTTGCCCTGGTGGCACTGCTTTCTATCGGCATATCGGCAAGTGCCGGCCCCGGATTTAAGATCAAGGATGTCAAGGAATTTGCCATTTTCCAGCCTTGTGCGTACATCGACATGTATTATACCGACGGGGGATACTACAGCCAGCCGCAAACGGATAAGGCCGCGGGGATAGTGGCCGATATAATTGAAGCCGAGCGCTTTCCTTTTTCGGATATTATTCCGGCCGATTATTATAATGACGGAGCCAACGCCGATGCTCTCAAATGGGCTAGTGTCCTTGCCGAAACCAAGCCCAAGGACGCATCCCGGCTGAAGGTTCCCAAGTCCCTGATAGCCCTGCTTGAAGAAAGCGAAAACCGCTATGGCGTATTCATTTTCACCTACGGGTATGTAACCTCGGTGGATGCATACGAGAAAGAAAAGCGGGACAAGGCCATTAGCAGGGCAGTGGATGCTGTGGCCGAGGGACTCACCGGCATAAAGGGCCTTACCAATCCTTCTCAGAACTACAGTCCAGACATTCCCTACAATAACGAAATGGTGTGCGCTGTCATAGATAAGGAAGAGCGCAGCGTGGTGTATCTCAAAAAGCAGAATGCGCCCCTTTTTAACTCTCATCCTACCGACTATGAAGATGTGAGCAAGATGCTGCACAAGCTTCTGAAAGAATTCACTAAATAATCAACTTTTAATACTTTTTATCATGAAAAAACTGTTTGCTATTGCAGCTGTTATCGCTGCCCTGTTTGTTTCTTCTTCTTGCGTTAAGCAACAAGGTGACTTCATGTACAGTGTCGAGGTTAGTTTCTTTGACAACTTTGACGTTCTTAAGAATAGCTTCGATAAGGCTTTCGCAAGCGCCGGCTGCCGCAACGAGGCTGGTTACTGGATGCTCAGCGGTGAGAAGAACTCCTGCGACAACAAGGTAAAGAATGCATTCCTTGAGCGCGCAAAGGATATCGACCTTAACCGTGAAGCCCAGGAAGGCCTTGTAAAGCTCCTAGACCTCAAAGGCGAAACCGTTACCCTCAAAGCCCAGTGGGGAAGCGAAAAATACGATCTGGCCTCCTACACCTTTACAAAGTAAAGTTTAAACGAGTAAATCAGGTTGCGCCTGGCATAATAAGAGAACGGCACCCCTCCCCAAGGGTGCCGTTCCGGTATATAAAACGAACTTAACAATGGACATGAATTGCTTCAGTGTCCAATACAAAGTTACAATCTTTTAGGCTTAAAACAAAGATTTCTTACACATTGTCAAAAATAAATATTTTTAATTAACAAAGTGTAAGAATAAGCGCTTAAAAGTCAAGTGTTTACAGCAGGGCGGTAACAGAGTCGTAGTAGCGCTTGGATACGGGGATTTCCTTTACTTTGTCGTTATCCAGCTGGGCAAGGGCGTAGCCGTTGGAATCTTTGCGTATCAGTTCCACATGGTTTGGATTAATGAAGTAGGAACGGTGGCAGCGCACCAGGGGATGCCGTTGCAGGGTTTCCTCCAGTGCGCGCATGGAAGAACGCAGTGTAAATTCTCGCACGCGGCCTTTGTCCAGATAAATGATGTGGACGTAGTTTTCCTCGGCCTCTATATATAATACTGCTTCCGACGAAACGGCCAGTTTAAGGCGCTGCTGCTCGTCGTAGAAGCGAATTAGGGTGCGCTCGTCAATTACTGGCGCCATATCGGCCCTCTTGTTCAGTACGTGCAGCTGGACGGCCATTGAGAGGATGGACAAGGGGAAAACAAGTATGCCGATCATTGACAGCACGCACATGGACATTGTGGTAAAGTAAGTCATTGTTCCGGCCCATTCGATGCCCATGGGGATGGATAGGAAAAGACCGCATGCAACAGCTTCTCCCACGCACCAGAGAACGTACAGCGCCCAGTTCATGTCTATGACTTTCCTTAATAAATACAGAAGCAAGCGTGAGAGTGTCATTACACCAAGCACAATAAGACTGCTTACAATAAGGTAAATTGTGTAATGGCCATGGCCTGTATCTAAAAATGTTTCCAGATTAAGGGGCTTGTATATGAGTACGAACAGGAAGTAAAAGACGGGCACCACGGTAAAGAAAAGTATGGTGGCCGGCATCTTGTAAAACGTGCGTGCAATTGGTTTCATAAGTCACTATTTTGCTGTGACAAAGATACAAAATTTTTTAATTTCGTCCCAAATTCGGCACTTTTATCCCTAAATACGTATTTTTGTCACAAAACGTTCGTCCCTATGACATTTATTTTACCGGGCCTTACATGACATGTAATTTTGCGCTGTAAAAGAAAACGCCATGAAAACTGTTATTCCCATTTTCTTTTCTGTGAACGACGCATATTCGCCGTTCCTTGCAACTGCTATAAATTCCATTAAGGACAATGCCAGTACTGCATACGCGTACCATATACATATACTTACCGATGACATATCGGCAAAAAACCGCGAAAAACTATCCCGCTTCGCAAGTGAGGATTTCCAGATAGAGTTTTGCCCCCTGTCGGACAAGCTTAGAGCCCTTCCGGCCGTGCAGACGCTTCAGAAGCATTGTTTTGGAGCCTTTGCCTCGCTAACAATCTACTTCCGTCTGTTCATTCCGGAGCTATTCCCCCAGTACGACAAGGCCATTTACCTGGATGCCGACCTGGTTGTCCCGGGTGATATCTCTAAATTGTACTTCGAACCTCTGGGCAGTAAACTGGTTGGAGCAGTGGCCGACTACTCGATCCAGAAAATAGCCCCGTTTATGCGTTATATCGACCAATATGTGGGCGTTGACCACCATAACTACGTCAATTCCGGTGTACTTTTGCTCAATTGCAAGCGCCTGCGTGAAGTAAACCTGGCCGGTCGTTTCCTAGATTGGGTTAACCAATATGGCCTTGAAACCGTTGCTCCGGACCAGGATTACCTTAACGCCCTTTGCTGGTATGGAATCCATTATCTTGATCCGGATTGGAATGCAATGCCCTCGGAGTGCATGCAGAACATGGATGAGCCCAAGATTATCCATTTTAACCTGGCCTCCAAACCTTGGCTCAACGAGACTGTTCCTTACGGCGAGATTTTCTGGAAATATGCCGTTACATCGGGCTATGCCCACGAAATCCGCGCCCGTCGCAAGCAATATCTGATGGATGCCGAGGCCCAGAAAAAGTATAAGAGTGGAATCACTAAGCTCATACGTATGGCAGGCCGCCTTTGCAGCAGCGAAGTCTCGTTCCGTTCCATAATAGCTTCCCGCCAGGAGCTGCGCCTATGCTGCTAATCACTCCTGGCCGTGAGCAGGTCATAGAAAATATACGCCTGGCGGCCCTGGAAGGCCGATTCAACGACAAAACAGAGCCTTTTGACCCCCAATGGGAGCCGGAGGCTCTTAAAGCCGATATATTGGATTACGTTTCAAAACTTGACACCATCGGCTTTAAAATCAAGAATATCGCCGCCAGAGCCATAGTTGATTATTGGATTAGGCGCTATAGCGACGGTATAAACGAAATTGTGGGCTTGGAAAAGCTGGAAAGTATCAATGGCCCTGCCTTTGTTACCAGCAATCATTTCAATCCTTTCGACAACGGTATCCACCGCACCATGGCCCGCCTGTCCGGCCACGGCCGCTTATCGGCCATAAGCCAAGGAACCAACTTTGTGATGCCGGGCCTTAACGGCTTCATACTCAGGAATATAGACGTGATTCCCATCATCGGCGAGCCTTCTTATATGAACGGGCAGTTCCGCGCCCTTATGCAGAAAAACCTGGACCTGAACCGCTTCATCCTCATTTATCCCGAGCAGGAAATGTGGTTCAACTACCGCAAACCCCGTCCCCAGAAGCGCGGCGCCTTCCTTTTTGCGGCCGAATACGGTGTGCCGGTGATTCCAACCTTTGTGGAAATGACAGACCAGCCGCAAATGCTGGCCGATAATTTCCACGACGTAAAACTGGTCCTGCACGTTCTGGATCCCATTTTCCCAGATCCGTCCAAGTCTGTAAGAGACAACAGTTTTGCCATGTGCCAGGCCGACTATCAGACCAAGAAAAACTGCTACGAAAGCTGCTACGGCAAGCCCCTTACCTACAACTTTGAACCCTCCGACATAGCCGGCTGGACAGGCCGATAAAAATTCTTTTCTTTTTTGCCGAAAATTTATTACATTTGCATGATTGCGCATGCAAATAATTACAAACCTAAAATAAATCTTATGGCAGAAATTAAGAAAAGAGTCTATCGTTTCGGCGGAAAGCACGCCGAGGGCGATGGCAAGATGAGAGAGCTGCTGGGTGGCAAAGGCGCCAACCTGGCCGAAATGAACCTCCTGGGAATGCCCGTTCCCGCCGGTTTTACCATCACCACCGAATGCTGCACGGAATACTACCGTCTGGGTGGTGGTTACACTCCCGAACTTAAAGCCGAAGTTGCCGCTGCCCTTGAAGCAACGGAGAAAATCATGGGCAAAAAGTTCGGCGACGAGAACGACCCTCTCCTCGTAAGCTGCCGCTCTGGCGCACGCAGCTCCATGCCCGGTATGATGGACACCATCCTCAATATCGGCCTTTGCTCCAAGACCATCCCCGGAATGATCAAGAAAACCGGCAACCCCCGCTTCGTGTACGATGCATACCGCCGCCTTATCATGATGTATTCCGACGTTGTGATGGAAAAAGCCGAAGGCATTGAACCGGCCGATGGCCAGGGCATCCGCCAGCAGCTGGACCGCATGATGGACGATGTTAAGAAAGCAAACGGCTACAAGAGCGACACCGAGCTCACTGCAGAGCAGCTCAAAGACCTGGCCGAAGCTTTCAAGGTACGTATCAAGGAAGTTCTGGGCGTTGAATTCCCGGACGATGCAATGGCCCAGCTTTGGGGCTCCATCGGCGGCGTATTCAAGAGCTGGAACGGCAAACGTGCCATCCGCTACCGTCAGATCGAACATATTCCGGACGATTGGGGCACAGCAGTTAACGTGCAGTCCATGGTGTTCGGTAACATGGGCGACACATCGGCCACCGGTGTTGCCTTCTCCCGTAACCCTGCAAACGGCGACAACAAGTTCTACGGCGAATGGCTCATCAACGCTCAGGGCGAAGACGTGGTTGCCGGTATCCGTACCCCCAACCCTCTGAACGAGGCCACCAAGTCCGAAAAGAACAAGAACCTGGCATCCCTTGAAAAGGCTATGCCGGAAGTTTACAAAGAACTGGACGACATCCGCAAGCACCTTGAAGACCACTTCCAGGATATGCAGGATATCGAATTCACCATCCAGGAAGGCAAGCTTTGGATGCTGCAGTGCCGTATCGGCAAGCGCACCGGCCTGGCCGCCCTGCAAATGGCAGTGGATATGGTTGACGAAGGCCTCATCGACGAAAAGACCGCCGTCATGCGCGTAGCTCCCGCCCAGCTGGACGAGGTTCTGCACCCCATCCTGGATCCCGCTTCAGAGAAGAAGGCTCCCGTTCTGGCACAGGGGCTGCCCGCTTCCCCGGGCGGTGCCGTAGGTCAGATTGTCTTTACCTCAGAAGACGCTATCGCATACCAGAAGGCAGGCAAAAAGTGCATCCTGGTTCGTGAAGAAACCTCTCCGGAAGACATCGACGGTATGCACGCATCCGTTGGTATCCTTACAGAGCGCGGCGGCATGACCTCCCACGCAGCCCTTGTGGCCCGTGGCTGGGGCAAGTGCTGCATCGTAGGCTGCGACGCCCTCAAGATCAACTTCAAGGACAAGACCGTTAAGTTCGCCGGTGTGGACAAAACCTTCAAGGAAGGCGAATGGCTGTCCCTGAACGGTGCCAAGGGTCTGGTTTACGAAGGTGCCATCGAGACCATGGACGCTTCCGAGAACCCGCTCTTTGCCAAATTCATGGCCATGTGCGACAAATTCCGCAAGCTTGGTGTGCGCACCAATGCCGATACTCCGGAAGACGCCGCCCGTGCACTCAAGTTCGGTGCCCAGGGTATCGGCCTGTTCCGTATCGAGCACATGTTCTACGGCCGCAACAGCGAGCAGCCGCTCAGCAAGCTTCGCAAGATGATTCTTTGCAACACCGACGAAGAGCGCAAAGCCGCCCTTGCCGAACTTGAGCCTTACATGAAGGCAGCCGTTAAGGAAACCCTGCGCGTGATGGACGGCAAGCCCGTTGTGTTCCGTCTCCTTGACCCGCCGCTCCACGAGTTCGTACCTCAGGGCAAGGACAAGAAGGAAGAGCTTGCAAAGGATCTGGGTATCTCCGTGAAGGAAGTGGAGAAGCGTGGCGAGAGCCTGCATGAGGTTAACCCCATGATGGGTCACCGCGGCGTCCGTCTGCACGTTTCCTTCCCTCTGATTGCCGAAACTCAGTACCGCGCAATCTTCACCGCTACCGCCGAACTCCAGAAGGAAGGCCTGCATCCTCACCCGGAAATCATGATCCCCGTGACCATCAGCGCCCGTGAGCTCAGCTTCCAGAAGGTGATTTGCGACCGCATCAAGGCCGAGGTTGAGGCCCACACCGCCCAGCTCATCGACTACCAGTTCGGTACCATGATCGAGATCCCTCGCGCAGCCCTTACCGCCGACCGTATGGCCCGCGCTGCCGAATTCTTCAGCTTCGGTACCAACGACCTCACCCAGATGACCTTCGGCTTCAGCCGTGACGATATCGGCACCTTCATGGGTGACTACCTTGGCAACAAGATTCTGGACAGCGATCCTTTCCAGACCATCGATACCAAGGCCGTTGGCCAGCTGGTTCAGATTGGTGTAGAGCGCGGCCGCAGCAAGAGGGCTAACCTCCAGTGCGGTATCTGCGGCGAACACGGTGGCGATCCCAAGTCCATCGCATTCTTCAACACCATCGGTATCGACTATGTGTCCTGCAGCCCGTTCCGCGTGCCCATCGCCCGCCTGGCCGCAGCCCAGGCCCAGATTGCCCAGAGCAAGTAAGCCCTAAAGCAACGCTAATATGCGGCATCCTGAGTTTCCAGGGTGCCGCTTTTGTGTTGCGCGCCGCGTTTCGCTGGCGGTTAACTCGCTGTGCATCAGGCACTTCCTATATAGTAATCGTTCAAAAAACGAACGATTACTGTACAACAATTCGCTCAGTATCAGCACTTTAGCCGCCAGCCGTCCAAATAATGTTTGACTAAAGCACACTTTCGGCCTCCTGACCCGGGTCGTCGTGCTTTAGTGCACCCTCCATACCCCCTTTAAAGCACACTTGTGGCACTTAAGCAGGGTTATCGTGCTTTAACGGAGCAATTGCCATGGCGAGCGACGCGCCATCCCGCAAAAAAGGGCAAAAATGAGGGATGACAGGTCACGGCAACGTGCCATCCCTCAAAAATGGTCTAAAATGCGGGATGCGGCGTTGCGCAGGTTCGCTTACAGCAGTTTTGCGGCTATGTCGGAGAGTTCTGAGCGCTCGCCTTTGCGGAGGGTGACGTGCTCGAAGAGGGGTTGGCCGTGCATTTTTTCGCCAAGGTGGGTGAGGCCGTTGGACCACTGGTCCAGGTAGGGCTGGTCTATTTGGAAGATATCGCCCGTGAACACCATTTTGGTGCCTTCGCCGGCGCGGGTGATAATGGTTTTCACCTCATGCGGCGTAAGGTTTTGTGCCTCATCTACAATGAAATACACCTTTCCCAGTGAACGGCCGCGGATATAGGCCAGGGGTGAAATAAGTAGCCGTTCGTCGTGCAGCATGGCTTCTATCTTGAGGGCCTGCTTGCTGCCGGGTTTGAAACAGCGCTTGATAACATCCAGATTATCAAGCAATGGTTGCACGTAAGGGCCCATTTTGGACTTTTGATCGCCGGGCAAAAAGCCGATATCCTGGCCGCCCAGCACCACGGTTGGACGGGAGAGGATAATCTGGTCGAAGTCGTCGGCCTGCTCCAAGGCGGCGGCAAGGGCCAGGAGGGTTTTGCCGGTTCCGGCGCCGCCGGTGAGGGACACCAGCGGGATGGAAGGGTTCAGGCAGGCGTCCAAGGCAAACTTTTGCTCGTCATTGCGAGGCTTAATGCCATAAGCCTGGCGGCTGCGCACCAGGGCTATCACCTTGCGCTCTGCGTCGTATCGGCCGCAAATTGTCTCGTTGCCAAGCAGAAATTTATACAGCTGGTTGGGGGAAGGCTCCTTGGCCTGAACTTCTTTCCAGGGCAGCGCATTGTCCTGAGCAGCGGCAATGTGCTGGGCCAGCGCGCCCTTTACATCTACCGTAATCACCTCACGTTCAATGGCTTCCATCACTTCCTCGTCCACCCTGCCACGCAGGTAATCCTGTGCCTCCATACCCACTGCCTTGGCTTTCAGGCGCAGGTTAATATCCTTGGTAACAAGCGCCACGAATCGGCCCGGATTATTGTCCCTTACCCACATGGCGGTGGACAGGATTCGATGGTCCTGCGTATCGTCCTTGAACAGGTCCTGAAGCTCCGGCGCGAAGGGATGATTGGGCTCAATTTTCAAACACCCAAGGTTTTTCCCCAGCGGAATTCCCCGAGGGCCAAATGTCTTATTCTCAGTTAGTTTGTTAACGTCACGCATGAAGCTGCGCGCATTGAACGACAAGGCGTCGTTTCCCTTTTTGAACTTGTCCAGCTCTTCAATAACGGCTACAGGAATAACAACGTCGTTGTCCTGGAAATGCCTCACGCTCTTGTAGTCGTGGAGGATGATGTTGGTGTCTAGAACGTAAATTTTGGGCATTAGTCTTCGCCTTCCAAGGTATTTAACAGAGATTCAAGTATTTGCGGGATTTCCACCGCCTCTGTCAATTTTACGCTGGAGCGTCCCGCCACAGGGTGGCCGATAGGGAAATAAACCACGTCCTGCAGAAGAAGTTCGGCATCTACGTAGTCATAGTCCACATCGGCAATTTGGATAACCACGCCGGGAACTTCGGCAAAGAGAATTCGGGCCGATGTTTCCCCGCCATAGGCCTTGGAGATGTCCTTGATGCTGATTTCGGCCCCGGTGCCGCCGCTGGCCATGGCTTTGAGGCAGGTCATAAGGCCGCCGTCCCCGACCGTTGCACCGGCTTTTACCACGCCATCTTCCACCAGTTCGCGCACAACTTCGTAGCAGTCAATGAAATAATCGGCATCGCCAATCTCCGGCGCGGTGGACGGATGGGCGCCCACGGCCTGCGCCAGGGCACTGCCGCCAAGACGGAAGTCGCAAGGGTCGAAGGGAATGAAAATAATCCAGTCCGACGGGTCCGGCAAGAAAGTGGCCGATGCTTTGCGCCTTCGCGAAATCCTTGGATTGGCGGTGCGGTACGGAAGTTCGCGGAACAGGCTTTCTTCCTCGTCCAGGGCATCTTCCTCGGCAATTGTTCCGGCCTTGAAACTAACCGACGGCTGTCCGGCGCACACGCTGAACTTGTCTATCTTCACGCCCAGCGCATCTATATACGCGCACGCGCTTTCTATAGAATGGTAGAATGCAGCTGCGTCACCAATTTCTTTCTGGCTCCACTTCCAATCGGCCTTAAGGGTAAGATCCCCCAGGCGGAAGTGGCCCGACATCCAAATGGCGTCCAGCAGGGCCTGGGCCACTTTTCCGGCCGTATAAGGCCCGGCGAAAGGCAGCGGCAGCGAGCGCTTGAAGCCGGCAAGGGTATCGGCATACTTTTTAATGGCCGAATCCTTGAAGGTAAAGCTGTCCGGTTTGGTGTCCAGCTGCTCGTCGGCTATGGTTTCCGGATCTCCGTCCGGTTCCAGCGGCGGCTCTGTGCAGCATTCCCGCAGCATGCGCTCCGGCGACAAGGCCATTTGCACCCCGTCTATAATGTAATTGCCATGAAGCATACCTGTCATGGCTCAAATTTAATAAAATTTCCACATAATGACAAACACTTTGGCGCACCGTTGCCGTTGTTGCCTTGCTGCGGCTGGCGGCTAAAGCGCTGATAATGAGCAAGTTATTGTATAGTAATCGTTCGTTTTTTGAACGATTACTATGTGGGAAGTGCTTGATACACAGCGAATTAGCTGCCAGGTGGCGTCAGCACGGCAGCAGCGCGGCCCGGCACTAGCGCAAATGCCCCGGGGCCGCCCAAGTACCCATATCATCCAACATAGCAGAATTATTTGTATATTTGTAATGCTATGGAAGCTACTTACTCAGAGGCTGGGTACCTGAGGCTGGTTCAGGATATCTTCAGGCGGTTTCCGTCGGTGCAAAGGGACGGGTTCACGGCCGGGGCGTACAAGCCCGGGCTGGAGCGCATGCAGGCCTTTGACAAAGAGCTGGGATATCCCTCTAAGAAGCTTAAAACCATACACATAGCTGGAACCAACGGCAAGGGCTCGGTGGCCAATATGCTGGCATCGGCCTGCAAGGCTTGCGGCCTTAAGGCGGGGCTGTTCACGTCGCCGCACATAATGGATTTCCGTGAAAGGATGCGCATAGACGGCAAGCTCATCCCCAAGGAGTACGTGTTCGATTTCCTGAACACCTGGATGAACTGGATAATTGCCAACGAGCTTTCCTTCTTCGAAATCACTACCGCGCTGGCTTTCAAATGGTTTGCCGATGAAAACACGGACGTTGCAGTAATAGAGACCGGCCTTGGCGGACGCCTGGATTCCACCAACATCCTGGAAAAACCCTGCATCACCATAATCACCTCCATCGGCCTGGATCACTGCCAGTTACTTGGCGACACGCCGGACAAAATCGCGGCCGAAAAAGCCGGAATCTTCAAATACGCGGTTCCGGCGCTAATAGGGGAGACCACGCCCGAAACGGCAACGGTGTTCAACGACAAAGCCTGGATGTTCTGTCCGCTAACGTATGCCGATCAGGTAAAACCATCCCTGTGGCACCGCCACGCGGCCATTTTAAAGGAAATGGACCTCCAGAGCGAGGTGCAGGTTAAGAACCTCCGTACGGTGCTGGCTGCAATAGATATCCTAAAGCAACTGCCAGATTTCCAGAAACTTAACAACGACGAAGCAGTAGTTGACGGCATAATCCACACCGCCAAAAGCATGGACTTCCGCGGCCGCTGGGAGCGTCTGTCAAGCAAGCCGTACGTGATAGCCGACATCGGCCACAACGCCCACGCCCTGCAGCACAATTTCGCTCAGCTGCAAAAAATGGTAGCCAGCGGCCGATTCTCTTCATTGATAATAGTTTACGGCATTATGGCCGATAAGGACCTGGATTCCATCCTGCCGCTTATGCCGGAAAACGCCACCTACATTTTCACCGCTCCGGACACGCCCCGCGCCCTTCCGGCCGATGAAATCCTGAAACGGTTCACCGCCTACCGCGCCGCAAAAAACGCGAAAGGGGAGGATCCGTACACCACTGCAGGCCCTATAACCTTGTCGTCCCGCGCTTACGCGTTCACCGCCGTGCGCCAGGCCGTCCAGATGGCCGTACATTTAAGTCATAACCTGTCCCAGCAACTTAACCGCAGTGCATCGGCCGAAGATCCTGCGCCCCCGCTCATTTACATTGGCGGCAGCACTTTCGTGGTGGCCGAGGCCTTGCCCCTTTTCCGATAGGGCATGATACTTGCACCGCCGGAAATTTAGTGAAAAATCATTGGAATGAAACGTTTAATTCTCACCTGTCTGCTGGCTGTTTTTGCCGGCGCAGCTGCATTTGCAACTACTATGAATGACGGTCGCACCCTTGACAAACTCTGGAACAAATACAATCAGGCAGTTAAGGCCGACAAACCTCAGGAAGAGGCCGCAATCCTGTCCCAAATCAAGGCGGAGGCGCTTGAAAAGCACCTTCCGGTAGATTTTTACGATGCAGCCACCCTGTATGTGAACACCGTGCTGCGCCGTGACTGGAAGCAGCGCGAAACGCTTAATGCGCAGCTGGCCCAGGAAATAGAGCAGTTTAACGAGCCCATAGTCACCTTCCATTGGATGGCCGACTGGAAAAGTGTCTCCAAGGACAAACTTTTGGTATTCATAAAAGAGCACGAAGATGGCTTCCAGGGTCGTACGCCGGCGTTTTACTCCGGCGTAGGAAACATCCTTGGCGGAACTCTCAAGCAGTTCATTGTCAATGACAAAGAGTACGTCCTCTGGCGCCTGCTCCCGCTTACAGAGCAGCTTTCGGAAGAAATAAAAGGCCGCTACCCCAACGAAGCCGCGCTGGAATACTACCTTCTGGAGCGAAAATATTTCCCCCAGGAGCAGCTTGATTTAAAACGCAAAGCATATCAGGAACTGGCTGCAAAATACGAGGGCAAAGCCGTTTCGGTTTATTCCAAATCGGCCCTTCTGCAAATGCGTAAAAATGAGCTGGACGGTCAGAAAAACCCTAAAGCTCAGGATTACAAGGACCTTTACAATCAGGCCAAAGCCCTTCAAAAGGAGCGCGACGCTTATAAGGGCGACGAGGCCAAGGTGGCTGCCGGCTGCAAGAGTCCGGATTCCCTGGTTAAAGCTCTCACCGACAAAGACTTAACTGTAGAAATTGACGGCAGCAAAATCTCTGTCGTTTTCCAAAACCTTAATAGCGCCATCCTTACACTAAGAGAAGGCGACAAAACCGTTTACAGCTGGGATGTAGAGAATCCTACCGGCAGTTTTTACGTAGAAGACACCGTTACGGTTAACCTTCCGCTGCTGGCCGACGGCGAATATACGGCCGAGGCAGTAAACGGCAAATACAGCGACCAGGCCAGCTACACGCAGTACACCCTGTCCATCGCCACCCGCATAGACGGGCGCGGCCGATGCGTATATGTGGCCGATTACAAAACCGGAGTTCCGCTTCGCAGCGTAACCCTGCACCTTATGAAAAGCGGCAAGGAAGTGGCTCAGACAACCATGAAACTGGACGGCTTCACTCCGCTTCCCAAGGCTTTCGACCAGCATCTGGATCCTAAAAACAGCGGATTCTACAATCTGGTGGCCGAAAGCGGCACTCGCCGCTCGCGCGAAGTTTATGTGGACAGGTACTTCAGCACCGACAATTACCCCGACCAGCTGCGCTGCAACTTCTACCGCGACCGCGGCGCCTACAACCCCGGCGACACTGTAAAGTTCAAAGCCATAGTCTATAGCGGAGATCCGTCAAAAGCCCTCAAAGTAGAAAAAGGCCGAAAACTGGAAATCCGCCTGCACGATTCCCAGGACAATATTATTAAGACTCTGGAACTTACAACCAACGACTGGGGCGCAGTGTCCGGAGAATTCGTGCTGCCCACGGGCCTGCGCAACGGCCGCTTCGAGCTTGAAGCCGTGGGCCTTGGCTACGACTGGTTCCGCGTAGATGAGTTTGTGCTTCCAAGTTTCGACCTTGCCTTCGACAACACCGACCAGCTGTATCTGGTTGGCGACGATATCCCCGTAAGCGGCCTAGTAACAAGTTATTCCGGCCACAACCTTAGCGGCGCGCAGGTGTCCGTGAAGGTAGAGCATTACGGGTCTGTAATAATTGAAGAGGAAAAGCAGCTGGAGGATAACCGGTTCAGCTTCGTCTTCCCGGCCCAACAGTCCGGCTACTACGACGCCCAGGTCACCGTAACCGACGCCACCGGCGAAACCCTAAGCTTCAGTAAAGGCTTCTATGTGAGCGACTTCCTGAATATCGACGCGCAGGTGAAAGACGCCGCCGATGTAGATATGCCGTCGGCCGGCTACACCATCCTTAATACCACCCTGAAGATAGAACTTCGCGCCAGGGACGGCAACGGCAACATAGTGCCCGCACAAATACGTTATAAAGTATTGAAGGCCGATGACAGCGTCCTGGAATCGGGCCTCACTCCCTCCGGCCAAATCCTCACCGTACAGCTTCCAGGCAGCGGTTTTTACCGCGTAATGGCCGAATTATCGGCCCAGAGAAAGGACGGAAAAGAGCTTAAGGCCGACAAAACTTTCCGCATTTTCAGCATCGGCCCCGACGACCGTAAAATAGTGAAGGAGCTTGACAGAATCTTCATTCCCGGACCGCTGGAGGTGGCCGATAAAGGCGCCATTACCGCCAGGATAGGCACCACCGAAGGCGATGCCTACGCCGTTGCAACCCTGTACGGGAAGCAGCGCGAAGTGCTGGTGCACAAGACCTTCCGCGTAGCAAACGAATCGCTTGACAAGCTGTCGTTCCCTTACAAGGATAGCTATCCGGACGCCGTTGCACTGCAGGTTTTCTACTTCATAAATGGCCGCACAGTGTGCTACGACCGCGTTTACAGGCGCGCAAAAGACCGCTACAGCATGCCGCTGCAGTTCACGCGCTTCCAGGATAAGGCCTATCCCGGCACCAACTATACCTTTAGCCTTAAAACCGCAAAGGATGCCGAGGTTCTGGTAGCCGCCTGGGACAAGAGCATGGACGCCATAGCCACCAACGACTGGACAGTTGTGAACATGCGCGATTTCTTTGTTGAGACGGCGTATATTTCCAGCGCCTGCGGCAAAGTTGGCGGCAGCGAATACGGGCCTATAGTGCTGCGCAGCAACACTATGGCAAAATCGGCCGGCGCCCAGGTTGAAATGATGGCCGATGCCGCAACCGTGGAGGAAGCCGTGCCGTTCCAGATGGTAGAGGAAAAGCCGTCGTTCGGTGGACTTTCCAACGTCAAGGTGCGCGAAAACTTCTCATCGGCCCTTACTTTCCAGCCTCATCTGCGTCCGCAGGCCGATGGAACACTCAATTTCAGTTTCTCCACGGCCGATAAACTGAGTACCTATTACGTTCGCGCGTACGCGCACGACCCTAGTATGCACAATGCTCTTGTAGAGCAGGAAATGATTGTGTCTCTGCCGGTTAAGGTGGCTCTGCTGGAGCCGCGCTACCTGTATGCAGGCGACGTATACGACGCCGTAGTAACCGTTTCCTCCATCACCGATGAGCGTGTTTCTGGCGTAGTTGCACTGATGGTAGGGGAGGATGTGGTTCAGCAGGTTCCGGTTGTGGTAGAGCCCGGGAAATCCGTGACGCAAAGCTTCAGGGTAACTGCGCCGGAAGGGTTGTATTCTTCCGTGCAGCTAACGGCTGTTTTTAAGGCCGCTGAATTCTCTGACGCGGTGCGCGTTACGGTACCGGTTTACCCTGCGGCGCAGGCGCTTATCGAGGCACATTCGGCTGTGCTTCGGGACGGCGAATCGCGCGAGGCACTGCTTGCCGAGCTCCGTTCACGCTTCGTGAATATCCCTGCCTCATCGGCTTCCCTTAAGGAAATCACAGTCCTGGATATGGTTCGCGACGCCATTCCCACCCACGTGGAGCCCTCCGGCAATGATGTCCTGTCCTTGTCAGAAGCCTGGTACGTAGGGCTTCTGGCCGAACGTTTGCTGGATCTGGAAGGGAAAACCCTTTCCTCCGCGAATAATAAGGCCGATGCTACGGAAAGGGTTTCCCCTTCCGATGACATGCTGGAGAAGATTATGGCTTGCTGCAATGCCGATGGCGGATTTGCCTGGTTCGAGGGGATGAGTTCATCGGTGGTTATCACTGCCGTGATGCTGGAGCGTTTTGCCAAGCTTAGGGACAGGGGATTTGAGGTGCCGGATGTATATGATTCGGTTCAGTATCTGGATAGCAGGCAGTTCGGTGACCCTGTTCCGTATTGGTGCGGCGGAATTTCGGATGCTGTGTATGTGTATATCCGTTCCATGTACCCGGAAGTTCCGTTTGAGGTGAAGGCTGTATCGGAGACTCAGAAGAAGCGCTTCAAGGAGTTCAAGAAGTGGGCTAAGAATTACCTTACGCCGTCCAAAAAGGACGGCAGGGGACTGCAGGGCCGTATTCTGGAAAAAGCCCGCAGACTGCTCACTCTCAGATACTTACTTGATAGTGAAGATGGCCTGGAACTGGCCAAGGCCTGGGGCGTTTCCATCGGCCGAAAGGCTAAGCTGGAGAAGTCCATGAAGGCCGATCTTGCATCCCTGATGGAATATGCAGTTCCTCATCGTGATGGCGGCTGGTACTATCCAAATGCCGTAATGCCTTGGCGTGGCTTGATGGAAAGCGAGGCCTACGCGCACGCGCTGCTGTGCGATTTGCTGGATGCTTCGGCGGCTAATGCTCCATCGGCCAGTAAGAAGAAAGCCGATTCTCCTTCCGCTGCTCAGATTGCCGACGGCATCCGCCTGTGGCTAATGCTGCAGAAGGAGACCCAGAAGTGGGATTCATCGGCCGAATTTGTGGATGCCATAACCTCCATCCTGGATGGCTCAGAGGCCGTTTTGAATACGAGCGTTCTGGTGCTTTCCGGCACTTATATGGCCAGATTCTCCAAAGTGAAGGCCTCCGGAAACGGCTTCACCGTAGAGCGTAAGTTCTATAAAGACGACGCGGAGATTTTGCCTGGCGATCCGGTTAAGGTTGGCGACAAGATTCTGGTGAAATACCTTATCTGGAACGGCGAGAACCGCAGTTTTGTAAAGCTTACTGCGGGCCGCGAGGCTTCGCTGAAACCGGTTCAGCAGCTTTCCGGACGCATCGGCTACGGATTCATCCGTCCGTTTGGACGCAGCGGCATTTCCTGGGGCTTCGTCCCACAGGGCTACCGCAATGTAAAGGCGTCCTGCACCGAATTCTACTTCGATTCCTACCCGGAAGAAAAGACCGAGCTCTCCGAAGAGTTCTACGTACAGCAGACCGGTGTCTTCCAAGCCCCCGTCACCGTAATAGAATCCCTCTACGCCCCCCACTACCGCGCCAACTCCCCCTACCGCCAGGCCCTGACAGTAGAACCCTAGCCATTGTGTCTAGGCTAGGCCTGGCATGGCTCGCTCAGCTGGTCGCTAAGTAATTGATTATTAGCGAGTTGTTATAAAGTCCTCGTTCACTTTTTGAACGAGGACTTTGCGTTAACGCGCTGAGTATCAACGAATTAACTGCCAGCTAACACGGGGCTCCTACATAAAAAAAGCACCTACCGAAAGGTAAGTGCTTCAAAGGGGTGGGCGGTACTGGATTCGAACCAGTGACCCCCTGCTTGTAAGGCAGGTGCTCTGAACCAGCTGAGCTAACCGCCCGATAACGCGGGCTGCAAAGGAGCCCGAAAACGGGACTGCAAAGGTAGGAATTATTTTGCAGTTTCCAAATTTTTTTAAGCTTTTTTATTAAGCCCTTGTCGGAATTCTGTAGGAGTTACTCCCAAAATCTCTTTGAAATTGCGCCAGGCGGTGGCGCGGGAGCGGTATCCGGCGGCAAAGAAAGCGTCCTGGATGTCAACAGAAGGGTCTTCCTTAAGTTTTGCGGCAACGTTCTGTATGCGCTTGGAATTTACAAGGTCTTTGAAGCTGCTGCCGGTTTCTTCCTGAATTATACGGTTAAGGTATGTGACATTGGTGCCGCACATGCGGGCCATGGCCTTAAGGGACAGATCCGGATCCCTCCAAACTTCTTCCTTGTCCATGGCAATGCCAATGCGTGTCCACAGGCCAAACTCCGGCGAAGTGCCGTCCAGGCCGGTTTCCAGGGCCTCTTCAATATCTGGAACCTGGCTCTCCAATGAAGGGGCCGATACCTCCTCCATCGCCGCTTCTTTAACAGGCACCAGCCTGTCTTCCAGCTCGTATTCCGTAGAGAAAAGGTAAAAAGCGGCAGCCAGCAGCGGCATAATAATAAGCAGCACGGGATTGTACGTGAGCATAATTGCAATATGCACCACACACAGCATTGTAAGGCCGAAACTGTAATTGAGTATCCACCAGAAAGATGCGCTGCTGTGCCGATAGTTATACGGCAGTAAAAGCAGTATAAGGCAGTACGGCAGCATGGCAAACTGGCACAAAAGGCGCACAATAACATCCGGCTTCAGGACGTTTTTCCAAATATCGGCCGGGCAGGTGAGCGGCGTCCATTTGCCGATAAAGAAAAGGTTTGCCGCAAATAATACCGCTATTGGCAGGAAAAGGAAAAAGAAACGCTTGGCATTGAACCAGTTAGGGTTCACAACGGATACGGGATACAGCGTCATGATAATGTGCGTGGAAAGGTACACAAGGCCGATCCACGGCTGCAGCATAAGCGGCTCAAAATCAAGATCGCTGAAGACTACACTTGCCACCAGTCCAAAGGCTGCAAGCAGTCCAGTAGTAAGAGCGCCTATGCCAAGAAGCCATCGGGATCTGTCGTATGCACCGGCCTTCAGACGCCATAATTGACGCGTGCTGATAAGGCAAACTGACGCCTCTATTGTGGTAGCTATAATTGTAAGCAAAAATGCCTTGTACATATCCTGTTTCAGTTTCGTGTTTCAAAAATAATCAAAAATTTTTAAAATCATGGAATATTTTTGCTGTTTTGAAACATGGCGTTGCACAATTATAATGTCAGACTGCCCGGTTTACACTAACTTTGCACTTACAACGCGACTAAAACCCTATAACCACAAAAACGACGTGGTAAGGGTTTTATTGTAGTTAGCAGAAAGAAATGACCAAACGCTATAAAACTTTAAAACTTGTTTTAACCGTTCTTGCCTTCGTGGCGGTGACTCTTCAGACAAGTGCTATGGAAAACGCCGACTCTCTGGCGCGCAAAGCTGCGGGTGTGTCCATCAGGACTAACCTTGCGTGGGACGCGCTTGCCGAACCTAACATCGGCGTGGAGTTCCCGGTGGGGGACCACTGGTCGATTGGCGCCAACGCCGGTATCAAGACCTGGCCCCGCTGGCTTTTCTGGGACAACGACAACGTAGAAAATACAACGCACTGGCGCAACTTTGTTGTTGCTCCGGAGGTGCGCTATTACCTTAAGGAGGTTTACAACGGTTTCTTCGCGGGAGCCGACTTTGTGTACACCCACTTCAACGTAGGTAACGTCCAGACTCCCTTCCACATGTATCCGGAAGTTGAAGAGTTCCGCGAGCAGGGCTCCTTCTGGGGTGGCGGCCTCTTTGTAGGTTACGCCTGGTGGCCTTTCCAGCACTGGCGCTTTGAAGTTGAAGCCGGAGTAGCCGCCGGTCTTGCAGCATACGAAAGGTTCGACTGCGCCAATTGCGGCAGCAAGCTGGCCGATGAAAGGAAGCCCGCCCTGGTTCCCAAAATCGGCATTAATGTGGCCTACAACACCGTTGCAAGGGACAAGCGCCCTGTCAAGTACACCAACGTTATTTCCGGCACCGATACCCTCACGGTCCTTACTCCTCCCGTGGCTTTCGTGGTTCATCTCACGGACATTATAGCTCCCGAAACTACCGGCGACAAGCTTGCCAAGGAGAACCCCTGGGTTATCCCCATCCAGAATTACCGTCCTCTGGACTATCTCACCCGTCCAGGCCGGGACAGCATACTCACCGTGAATTTCCCGGTGGACAGCTGGGAGCTTGACAAAACCAGAGGCAATAACGGCAAGGTCCTTGACGCCCTTACGGAAGCCATCGGCAGCATAAAGGAGGACGAAAGAACCAGCGAGATGCTAATCTCTATCGTCGGTCTTGCCTCCATCGAAGGCCCGCAGGACCGCAACGACACCCTTTCCGTGCGCCGCGCCAAGGTGGTGGCCGATTATCTTAACCAGAGCACCGGTCTAAGCCGCCGCAACTTCGAAACAATCGGCAAAGGAGAGGCCTGGGACTGGTTCAAGGCTCAGCTGGATGCCACAGAAGGCAGCGAAAAGCTCAAAGAAATCATAGCAAATGAGCCGGATCCGGACAAGCGCGAGAGACTGATAAAGGCCGATAAAGCCCTGTACAACTACGTCAAGGACAACTTCCTGGCCGATCAGCGCAACTCCGGCTACATACGTGTGTACTACAACAACGCTCCGGACGCAATAACGGAAAAATACAACAATAAGGTTCTGCCTCTGCTTAAGGCTAAGCGCTATCACGAAGCCGTACGCGCCCTGGAGGCCGATCCCGCAATGAAAGAACGAGCCTTGCAGGATGCCCAGGCGGCAAACGCCTACGGCATAGCCCTGTACTTCACCGCTCTGGACAACAAGGACGAAGAAGCTGAAAAAGAAGCCATTGAGCTCATAAAGACCTCGGCTAAAAACGGTTCGGTGGAGGCAAAGCAGAACCTCGAAGGTATAGAAATTTACGGCCCCGCCAGAAAAGAGTACGAGGCTTGGGTAGAAGCAATGAAGGAGAAGTAAGATGGAGTTTCGCCTAAGACATATAGCCATATCGATACTGGTTGCGGTTGCAAGCAGCTGCAGCCTTATTGACCAGGATATGAGCGATTGCGAAACCGATTATCATCTGGACTATGAGCTTCGCCTGGTCACCAATATGACCACGGAACTGCAAACCCAGCTCTCGACCCAGGTTGAATTATCGGCCACTGCAACGGCCCTCAAACAGCATCTGAGTGGCATTTTCACCGACTATGCCCACGATGTTAACCTCTCTTTCTACGATGTAAAGGAAGACTCCGTTGTCCTTCACAACGAGTCCCACATAATGGACGCAAACCAGTCCAGCTATACCCTTTACATTCCCGTCCGCCAGTATATGCACGTGGCTGTTGCTAACCTTCAGCCCACTAATCCGGACGGCACTCCGGCTCCCAAGGATGTGGAACTCATCGGCATGGAAAAATGCCATACGTCCCATCTGGAGCAGCCGGTAAACAGCGTGGAGAACATTATTAAGTCCCATACCACCGGCATATTCAGCGCCCGTCTGCCTATGGATATCAAGGAAGGCATAGACCAGCAGTTTGACGTTAAGCTGTACATGGTTAACTGCGCCAGCTCCGTTGCTCTGGACACCCTTGGCAGTGGCATACGCGACATCAAAGTATTCGCTTCCGGCTTTGCCAACGGATTCAATCTGGCCGACAGCACGTACTATTACCATTTCACGCCCAAGGTAGAGGCCGATGAGGTAATAGTGGACGACGGCCGCTTCGCGTGCTTCTGCGCAGTCACATTCCCGTCAAAGGATGTGGACGAAACCAAGACCATCATAGATACAAACGATCCCTTTGTTTCCACTTCGGCCGATGACGCCCTGTGGAAATACATCATATATACCAGTTGTGCTGATGGAACCATAACTGAAACCACTCTTGGGGTAAAACTGCCGCTAAGGCCGGGCCAGTTCAAACTGATAAGGGCCCAGATCCTGCCGGACGGCAGCGTAGTGCCAAGAGAACCCTATGTTGGCGCAAGCGTGTGCCTTAAATGGAACGAGTTGCCTGAATGGGTAGTAGATTTTTAACAGAAAATTTTAATCATTAATTTTTAACTCTATAATTATTTCAACATGAAGAAACTTTTTAATCTGGCTCTTGCGGGAACAATGATTCTCGCGGCCCTGGCTTGCCAGAGAGAGCCTGCTGGCCTTAACGAAGCCGACAATGGCGGCGTCAAGGAGGTCACCACGCAGTTTGTTCTCAATGTGGCAAGCGCTCCCAAAACCAAGCTTACGGCGGACATGGTTCAGCAGAACGAGAATTTCCGTGGTATTCAGGACGGTGTAATTTACACATACAAGACACAGATAGCTGCTCCGGATACTCCGTATATCCTTGATCCCAATATGTCTGCTAGCAAGACTTTTGAATTCCCGTTCTTCTTTGCTTCCGGTGGTATTGACAACACCGGTACCAATAACCAGACGGACCAGAATGGTGATAATACTATCGCTTCAAAGCGTGTCCTTCAGCTCTCTATTCCCATTGAGACAGACGCAATCCTTTTCTACGGCAAGGCTATTGCAGATGGAGACAAAGCCGATGTTGGTGCAACCGAGCCAACTTCAGTTATCTCCGACACTCCCAAGAATACCGTTATCAAGGCCCAGAAGATTCTGGACGAGGCCAATAGGACTCTCTATGACAAGACCGGAGACCTGATGATTTACATTATCAACGAAATTCTTGGCACCAGCGTTGATGCCGATAATCAACCAGGCGATGTGGGCACATATCATTACTTGTCTCTCCCGAAATTGTCATGGGCTCAGCTTGGTCACCAGTATGAGATGGACCACTATAACAGTACTACCACTCCCAAAGGCAGATATACAGAGGTTGACGACGAAGATCCTACTTACCCGTATTATGGTGTGGGACACGCAGTACAAGGACTTGAGGAGACGCTTGGTAAGTGCTATTACCTTTTCACTTATCTGACTCCTTCTGATATCCCTGACGGAATTACATTCGGTTCTCCTCAGTGGAAGGCATGGGTAGAGGCTAACCCCACCCTTCGTCACCACGAAGAATACCGTGCAGGCTCTTCCGCAGCTGTCAGATCTATGATTATCGACATGTATAAGATAATCAGCGCTGCCGCTAATGATGCAGAGGCAACCGATGACGAAGAGGCAAACGCCAAGCGTCTAGCCGAAAAGATTCTGGACTCTGCATTAAAGTATTTCATTGGACCTGAAGATAAAACTAAAGGCGGTCAATTCAAGTCAATAAGCAATATCAAGTCTCAAGGTTATATTCCTTCTGATGTTTGGACCGCCAATTTTGAAGGTTCAACAGACCTTAATAAGTATCCTTTCGAAACTTATGGTATTCCGGAAGGTGCTGCCCAGATTGGTTTCAAAGTACAGAACGGTACAACTCAGTTAAAGGACGAGTTCTATTACAAGCTTCCGAACCAGCCGCTTGTGAACCCTACCATGGCCGACTTTGAACCCAAGAAGTATCTGTACCCTGCAGAACTCTGGTACTATGTTAACAGCCCCATCCGCACAAGCAATGATCCCAATATTGTTGCGGCGAGTTATCCTGACGGCGTGAACAAATGGAAGGACGATGATGAGTGGGATGCAAAATGGACTTCTAATAGCAAAGTTACTTCTTCAACGCGTGCCATTGCCGTTACCAACTCCATTAACTATGGCGTGGCCCTTCTCAAATCCGTTGTCTCTTATGGCGATAATTATCTAAATGACAACAGGGATGTAATGACTGAAGAGTCCACGCCCAAGACAATCTATACTTCTGCAGCTAATATTCAACTCAGAGGTATTCTTGTTGGTGGCCAGAACCCCCGTATGAACTGGCAGTTCATCAGAAAGTATGAGAATGAAGCTGCCGGAGCCGGAGAAGGCCTCGGTAACCTCTCCCTTTTCGACGGCGTTGTCTATGACCATTCCCACGCTTTTAACAACACCGGTGATGAGATTCCTGTCCAGATTCCCGCTTTATCTACTCAGAGCGCCACTTTCTATACTCTTGTGTACGATAACTACAACTCTTCGGAGGTTGCGGCTAACCAGAACGATGTATATGTTGCTCTGGAGTTTATCAACGGCGGCGAGGCTTTCTGGGGCCGTGACAACTTGATCCCCAAGGATGGCGTATTCTATCTTGTTGGTAAGCTTCCTAAACCCACCGCAGACCAAATCTCAAATCCGAATACTGTTGACTGGCCCACTGACCATCAGATACCTCCTGTGGATGCTAAGGGCTTATCCCAAAAGATTCTTCGCGTATTCATTCAGGATTTCGTGACTACTGTATACTTCAAGATTCAGCCGAACTCTCTCAGGAACGCATACTATTCCGTTCCTGACCTCCGCGCTTCCCAGATGTCCCTTGGTCTTTCAGTAGATCTTAAATGGGAAACCGGCCTCACATACAACATTAATCTTTAATTTCTGTTTTTATGGGGGCCGGCGCGCCCGGCCCCCATACTTTTTAATATGCTGTCAAGACTTGCATCTTTGGAATTTGCCGCCCTGCTCATACTCTCGGTATGTGCAGCGCCTTCCTGCAGCCGTATGGAGGGTACCGAAGATGCAGGACACACCCTGTCCCTTGTGATGTCCTTGAAAAACGTCATGCCCGGCAATGAGATGACAACAAAGATGTCGCAGGACGTTACCCAGGTAAATGGCAAATTCCGCGGGATGGACAGAGTATATGTGATTCCGTTCAATACGGAGTCTATGCAGGTAAAGCCCCAGGACACCCGTCTTGGCACAAGGAATGTGGGACTAGGCAGTACCGGAATTGCACAGTCAGGGCTTATAACTAACAATAATTCCCATCTGTTTGGAAGCGCCATTGTTCCCAACGGTATGAACACTGTTCTTGTGTACGGAAGTACACCGGATATGGGAGAGGATGCCTCCAAGTCTGACAAGCATACTTACGGAGTCCTTACTCCAAAGGGTCTTGATAATCCATCTTCAACTGACGACATTTCATTCAGTCTGGAACCGGTGCTTGCTACCGGAGAAACAGGAGAATTGTATGAGATAACGACAATTGTGGACGGTCTTCTTGAAAAACTCAATGCCATCATGTCCCTGATGGGTAATTCCAACTTTGACTCAATCGTTGGAATTTACGATTCCGTCAATCACGTGAATCAAATCCTGTCCTGCTCATATTCTACTTTTAACCAGTTAAGAAATGAAATCCAGACAGCGCTGATACGTATTCCGGGTGAGGGACAGGCCCTTCGGGATGAAATCGGCCTTGTGTACCAGGCTATCACTGTTTTTTCCAATGCACTGTCTTCAGTGGGCTCGTCTTTTCCCACATCTTACGGCATTCCGGAAGGAAGTCTGGGATTCTGGTGGAATGGGAAGGAGTTCATAAGGCTTATAGGCGGAGTTAACATTATGTTGGTAAATCCGGAATCCTACTGCTATCCGCCAAGCCTCTGGTATTACGCAAACAGTTCTGTCCAGACTTCCAATAACGAGAATTTACGCACCCAGTATTATAAAGATACCAATACCCAATGGGAGGATATTCTTGTCCACTACACTGATGGCCAGACTGTGAATTCATTTACACAGAGCGTTGCTGTAACCCAGCAGTTGCAGTACGGCGTGGGCCTTCTGGAACTGAGCCTGCAGGCACCGGGGGAGGAAGCAGCCGAGCTAATTGACAAATGTCCGCTCACCGGTATTATCATAGGTGACCAGAGAGACGTGGACTTTAGCTTTATGCCATTACCGGACTCCAATGACCCCAACGAGGATTCGGTAAGGTATATTTATGACAACACTGTAGAAGGGCTCAAGATTGGGACTACAGGAAACGCTGTACAGATGCTTGTCCTCCCCACCGCCGATAACGAGCCGGTTTATTTTGCCCTGGAGTTCAAGAACAATACGAACTTTACCCGTCATTGCCAGCAGGGGGACATTCTTCCACAGTGCCGTTTTTATCTTGCCGGCAAACTGGACCCCTCTTCCCCGGATATAACCCAGCCTTCCGGAGAGACCCTTTACAGCATATTCAGCAGGGACCGCAAGACAAAGGTCACTGTTAAGGTAGATGGCCTCAGGAGTGCCTATACCACCGTGCCGGACCTTCATTCCACGCAGTTGGAGATAGGTCTTGTTACGGAAATGAGGTGGGCCTCGCTCACGCCTGGCTCATTGATTCTTGATTTTTAGCGCAGGAATGTACAGGATTAAGCATATCGCTTGTTTGGCGGCAATTCTACTGCTGTCGGCCGTTTCCTGCCAAAGGGAGCCTCTTTACCAGCGCGACGGTTTGCAGCTGACGGTTTCCCTTTATATCCCGGGCGCGGTAATGACGCGCGCCGAAACCGGTATGGTTGATCCGGTTTCCGATGAACTGAAAATTACTTCGCTTCGGATATGGGCTTTCCTGTCCGATGGCGGAACACTTATAAGTTACAAGTGTTTCTCGGACGGACTTGAAAACACCGGCATGCCCAATTCCACTATCACAAGGATCGGCCTGCCGCTGACTTACGATATGTTCCAGCTGCTGACGTCTGACCACCCTAAAGTGGATGTGTATGCGGTAGCAAATGTAGAGTCGGCCGTCGCTGACTCCAAGATTCCCGGAGAGGGAACGTCCAGGGCCGACCTTAAAAAACTATTGGTTACGGAAATAGGCGGCAACTGGCCGCTTACAAAGGGCGTTCCGGAGGCTGGCCTTCCCATGTCGGGAGTCATAAAGGGGGCCGAAGTCACCGGCGGTTATCCTGTGCTGAACATAAGCACCGTGAAGCTTACCAGGGCCGTATCCAAGATTCGCTTTGTCTTTTGCCAGCAGGGCATTCCGGAGACGGAATCATCGCCTGCCGTAATTGCCAATGATGGCTGCGAGATAGTAAAGATTACCTTCGACGGCACATCAGGTAATCATGACTGCCAGATTGGTGCTTCGGAGCGTCTTTTTACCACAGAATCATTTGATTTGGGTGATAATAAGCAATATGTCGCCCTGTCTTCTACAATCAGCGGCAGTGAGGGAGCCTCCCTTGTTCCAAACAGCAGCCTTACCATAGTGGAAGACCCGGAGGCGCTTGTCTTCCGCTCGCTTGGACACGAGACAGAGATGGGTCAGGAATATGAGTCGAGGTTGGACGCTGCCATAGCGCGGGGGGCCCAGGCGGGTCCCATTTATCTGCGTGAGACGGACAAGACTATATCAGGCTTGATATATTACCGTGTGAAAAAGGACGGTAATCTTCTTGCCAAACGTTTCTCTATGGGAACCGGAGATGTATTCTCCCGTAACCATACCTGGGTTGTGTATGCCTGCTTTATGGAGGAAACCATGAAACTTGAACTGAAGGTTGTAGTGCTGCCCTGGGAATGGACAACTTATCCCTTGGACTATACCTCCTCTTCAGTTAACGTTATCAAGCGTTTCTCCGTATTTGAGTCAACTCCTGCAACTTTTCACAAGGAGCATATGGGCGACGGTTACTATGACGTGAATTTCTGGCATACGATTGACACTGAAGATGGGCCGAAGGAAAATATCGTTGAGGGAGAAATCATCATAGCCACCCCTGTATTGTCAACCCTGCATATACTCCCGGTTCCGGGAAGACTTGACGGAAAAGAGGTCCTTACGGATGCTATTTCAGTGTCTCCTTTAGAGGCCACCATTTACCCCAATTACCAGAGTCCGGATAACCCCGACGGCCGTATAGAGCATTGCAGGATACCCATAAAGATACAGCGCAATAAACCGAAGGGATATTCAGACGCTCTGCTGGAGGGGAACTACATAGACCTCCATTTCATGGTGGAAACTACGGACGGAAGATTCATCAATCTGAGTTCCGAGTCCATAGACCTATACAGATTCATTCTTACAGAGGAGTGGGATAAGTGAGAAAGGTCTTTCATATCATTTTGCTTGCGCTTCTTTTTACAGGATGTGCAAGGGAGACCTTTACATCAATAGAAGACCCGGGTTTCAATATCACGGTAAGTTGTGCCGATCTCTCTGAGACCAAGGCCGACCCTCAGGACAAGGACGGAGAACAGGTGTTCAACGAGAATATTATCCGTTCGGTAGATTTCCTCTTCTATCCCGGGGATAATCCTGCGGCCGATGCCGATGCGGTTTACCATGTGAGGAAAGAACTGGACAAAGACACCATGACGCCCGGAGAATGGGAAGTTTTGTTCAAGCTTGTGGTCAAGAAGGATGTCATCGGCATTCTTTTCACTCAGCAGAATCATAACCAGGCAACTGTATATGCCCTTGTCAATTTTGACAGCTCGTTCATTGACGACCTTGAGCATACCTCCCGTAACGAGCTGGCTGCCAAGCGTATCGTAAAGGATTTTGCAGAGGAGGAACAGGACTATATCCAGCAGCAGTTCCTTATGGACGGCAAGGCTGTGCTTAAGTATTTTGAAGATACCAATCCCAACGGCAGGGCCGAAATCAAGGTGTCCCGTTTTGCTTCAAAACTCACTTTCGCCCTTAACGTTGCGTCGCGTGTGGAACTTAAACATGAAGAGAGTTTACAACTGGATCCCGAGGTCTGGACGCCTGTCCTGCATTCCGCGCGCGTGTATTTAGTATGGGGTGTAAAGTCGGTACTGCTCACAAATGAAGACGACTTCTCCCTGCCCGATGAAACCCCGGAAGATTCCGATAATACGGAATATTTCTCTTACAGCGCTTCCGCTTCCCGCAGGCCTTTTGTCAGGGATAACGGAACCACGTACCTGGAAACGGAGACAGTGGGTGATAAGGTGTATTACAACACATATCCCATGTACTCGTATCCTACCAAATGGGATAATAGCGTAATGCCGGATCAGTCCTTGGTTGACAACCTTCCCGAGGCCCCTTATTTCAAGCTGGAGATGGACTGGAGAAGGGAACCGGAGAACGGATACGCATACGACATGCGCAAGTACTATTATAAGGTATTTATGCCCTTCAACGAGCTCAAGAGGAATTCCTGGTATGGCTTCTACCTGGATGTTTCAATCCTGGGATCTGAGACCGACGAGGGAAAGGCTGTCCTTGAGCCCACTTGCTATCTGCTTGACTGGCAGAACAAGTTGTTTGCCATCAATAAGTATGCGATTATAAGCAAGGCACGCTATCTCTCTGTTGACAAGGCGGAATGGGACATAAACAATATGGAAACGCTTTCCATACCTTTCCTGTCCAGCCATAATGTTACTATAGTTCCGGGAAGCGTTACGGCTACCAGGCCTTACTATGGCAAGATTACCAAAGATCAGCCTGCCGGCTCATATCACAAGAAGCTTCACGGATGGATAGTGGATAATGGTGACGGTACATACCATCTGGATTTCAACAACCAGCCCGAAGGAAGTGAAAAATGGGATCCTGCAACATGGCTCACCAACACATCAACTACTATAGAGCTTGATCATCCTCTGGTAAACAATAATACCCTGGACGACTTTGATTACTCCGTTTACACCATTGAATTTGACATTGTCCATACCGACCTTGTGGACACTCCGGAGTCCCATACCTATTCCCAGTATGTCCGGCACATAAAAATTGTGCAGCGTCCGGGTATCTACATTGAATGTCTCCGTAATTCGGATACCGAGATAAAGCGGCGTAATCCTGAAGAAACAGCGGAGCGCGGCCTTTACGGTTATGATCCTCCCGAGGACGAGCCCTGGGCCGACAAGCCCTGGGGGTACGTCTATGTAAACGGCGGCCGATTCATAAGACATGAAACCAAAGCCTATAGCGGACCAAATGCTAACGAGGACCGGTACTTTGATCTGTCCACAGACAATAATAAAAGAGAGTATCAGTGGCAGACGGTGTGGTACACCGGCGGTGCTACGGACATATATGACATTCACGCCACGGTTTTGCCGTCAACATCAAATTACGTGATTGGAGATCCGCGTACCGGCACTGTTAACAACCTTACCGACGAAGTGCGTTATAAAGGGCTGTATATCTTCGAAGTCGATGGTCCTACTCCCGAGAAACGTTACCAGGACCTTCTGGTTTTGGAGAGCGTTCGTTATGGCTCCGACGAGTACCCGGACGGTAAGAGAGTTGGGTTCAATAAAGCCGATGCACTATACGGGGAATCTTATAGGTCGCTTCAGTGGTATTATCCCACCGAGCGTTCCACGCGTACGGAAAACATGGTAGCACCCAGTTACCGTATTTCTTCCAAGTTCAGCGGCATTGAGTTCTCGCCCGATCTTACCCAACCCTATGCCGAGTACCGTTGTGCCGCCTTCCAGGAGGATGGTTTCCCTGCCGGACGCTGGCGCCTTCCCACCAAGGCCGAGGTAAGCTTCATCGCCCAGCTGTCCGCCAAGGGATTCTTTGATTTCCTGTTCAATAAAGGCAGCATTTATTGGTCAGCAAACGGTGCCATCCAGATAGGCGATGGTACGGTGACAGAAGTGACCAAAGACAGGGCCCTGCTCCGCTGCGTATATGATTCCTGGTATTGGGACAAGATTGACGGCCTGAAAGGGGACCCGCGTCATGATCCGCGTGATCGTTTTGTATGGGGAGATAAGGAAAGATGAGAAGGCTCCTGTCATACCTGATCGCACTCCTTGCGCTGTGCGCCTGTTCGTCCGTTCTGGAACAGGAAGAAGTCCGGGAAGAGACCCCCTCCCTGGAAGACCTTCCTGTAACCATCACTTTCTCTGTGCCGGATGTGAGGATTGCCTCTCCGGAAACCAAGAGTCTGGAAGACGGAGACGGACTTATCACCGGGGAACCTTATCTGGATCCGGATAAACTGTATCTTATAGTTTGCGGCGGTACGCAGAGTATAAAGTACATAAGAAAAGCCGAGATAGTACGTGATGAAGTTACGGGACTCCCTATAGTGGAGCAGAAATTGGCAAGTACTATTCCCGATTATCCTCTTTCCCTTTCTGAAGGAGATGTTTTGGTGGACCTTTATAAGTTCAAAGTACAGCTGGAGCTATCAGATACGCCCCGTACGGTCTATTTCCTTGGAAATATTGACGAGAGTCAGCTTATTACCGGCTCGGCTTCGTACCAGGTCCTTCCTTCGATGTTCTCTTTCGAAGGGAAGCAGGCCTACTGGCAGGCCGTTACCGGAGTATACATACGTCCGCTTATGGACCAGCATAACGACCCGGTTATTGAAGACGGCTCGTATTTGCCGGATGCTGCTACCCAGGCTTATCTAAGTTATGTGCCTCTTATCCGTAATTATTCAAAAATCCAGGTGACGGACGCTACGGCCGATGAAGACGAATTTGAACTTGACAGTTACGCTGTTATTTTCTATCCAAAGAAAGGTACGGTTGCGCCGTTCAGGGCAAATGCCAACGATGTCCTTGATTCCTTCGATTTCAATGTTATCGGCGATACTTATCGTTTCAGCGGTTATGAGCGCTGCTCGTTCGATAATCTGGACAAGGACCTTGAGTATCCCGGATATCTTGCACCCGGCGTAGAGTTTGACCACGTCATTCCCACCAACGAAATGTTCGTGAATCCCGATCAGAGCGATGGCAGGGTTCTGAAATATGAACCAAACTCCAACAAGGGTTTCTATCTTTTTGAGCGCGGAATTCCCAATGCCACAGTAAAGCAGCCTACATATGTAATAATCAGGGGCAGGTTCGGTAGTAACGGGGAGTACTATTATTACCGTCTGGACCTTATGGAACCCAAGATGGTTAACAACGAGACCGTTTATCAGTACTATCCCATCTACAGGAATTTCCGGTACAATATTATGCTAAACAGAATATCGTCCGTAGGTGTTTCCACTCCTGAGGCGGCAGCCAATTCGTCAGGTGTGGAAGATATATCGGCCGATATTTCAATGCGCCACCTCTCTGATATCTCAAATGGCCAGACCCGCCTTGTGGTGGAGCCTTTTATGGCAAATACATATACCGGTCCCAGCGAGAGCGGCTACTATTATCTCTATGCCCGTTTCTTCAATGACCTGAATTCTCCTGAGCCAAATGTGGACTGGGGCGCCGTTTCAGTTGAACTTGAGCCCATGGAAGACATGTCGGAAGACATCCTTGTCCTGTATGACGATGTGGGGAATGAGGTTCATGCATTCTATCCTGAGGCTCAGCAGGTGGGTGGTGAAAACGGGTTCAGGGTTATCCGCTTCAATACAAAGGCTGCCGGAACCGAGACCAAAACCCAGAAAATCAAGATTACCGGGCGCAATCTTTACACGCATGAAGAGTATCCCCTGTACAGGGAGGTGGAGATTACGCTGCAGAAGAAACAGACGATGACCGTCACCTGCGCCTTTCCGGAGATTCCTATGCAAAAAGAAGCAAGTCAGGTTGTGAATGTGACTATTCCCTCCGGTTTGCCGTCATCTATGTTCCCCCTGGAGTTCATCTTGGAGTCGGAGCGTCTTACCATTACTCCGGACAACCGGGTTTCGGGTAACAATCTTCCCGTTCGTTCCGGCACCTCCATCTCGGATACGGAGGGGTATGCCGGGAAGACCACTATCCAGTATATAAGGACCCTTACTGAGGACGAATATAATAGTCTTCCTGTCACGGACGGCAATGTTACTTTCTCCAGTTATTTCAAGTCCAATACCAGTGTCAGCGCAACCACGGTCTGGGTGGCGAATGATTATTTCATCAAGGGCTTTGCATCCTTTGAAAATGTGGAAGGCATTACCGGACATTTCTACGTCCAGGCCGACTATGATTATGTCGATGGTTGTAACGTGGCTATCGCTCTGGACAATCTGGAGTACAGCCTTGATGAAGGAGAATGGTTGAAGTATGATAAGAATTCAGCAATACATCTTGATAATGGCCATAAGGTTGCCTTCCGCTCAACCAAAACTTTGACGGGATTGAATGGTGATAACAAGTTCTACTGCTATAGTCCCGGTAGTGAAAAGACAGCGAAGGATGGCAGGTTCTCTATCGGTGGAAATATTGCCTCGCTCCTTGTGGGCGATAGTTTTGGGGCACTTGGACCTATTATGCCTACCGACTGGTGTTTCCAGGGTTGTTTTTCGGGTCACAAGTACCTTACAGATGCGTCAGAACTGGTTTTGCCAATGCTCACTTGCTCGGCTAACGCTTATAAGAACATGTTCAAAGGATGCACGGATTTATCGGGTGTTCCTCTACTGCCTGCAACTACACTTGCGACTGCGTGTTACGAGAGCATGTTTGAAGGGTGCACCTCTCTGGCCGTTCTCCCTGGCGACTTTGTGCTGCCTGCCGCCAGTATGGCTTTATATTGCTATAAGTCTATGTTCAGGAATTCAGGGCTTACTTCGGCTCCAGCTCTCCCTGCAACCACTTTGGCAAATTATTGCTATAACCTAATGTTTGCGGGGTGTACCTCACTGTCAACATCTTCAAGCCCTATTTTCCTGCCGGCTGAGACACTTACGGACTATTGTTATGATAGTATGTTTTATGGCGCTAGCGGAGTGAATGAGGTCATTTGTCTGGCAACCGATCATTCTGCGAAATCTTGCACGAACAATTGGTTGAAAGAAGTGGCTTCTTCCGGAACATTCTGGGCGCCCAAAGGTGTGACTTGGACACTTAATAATGCGAGCGGTATTCCTGTTGGCTGGACACGGAAGGATTATGCGATTCCGATATACCCGGGGAATCCTCCGTTCGATGAAGAAATAGACTTATAGCAGGGGAGGGATGATTATGAAAAAAGTATTATTGATTCTTGTCACTGCGTTGCTTACGCTTTCTTCCTGCCGGAAAGAGACTCCGGCTGTGGAAGAAGGCCGCACCTACGCACTGTCTTCCCTGCGCTTTGAGTTTATCATCGAACGCGAAGAAACAAAGGGTATCAAGACCGACTGGGAGAATGGAGACAAGGTGTTTGTCTTTTTCGCGGGGGTGACCAACGCGTATGTGACAATGTCATTTGACGGAACCGACTGGTCATCTTCACACAGTAGTGGTCTGGCCCAATTAAACCAGACCGGGGTATTGACGGCTGTTTTTCTACCTTATGTTGGTAATGTGCACCCGGAGTACTCCGATGGATGGCATTTTGCTTCCGTGTCTGAATCCTATTTCCTGATTGCAGAGAAGGTAGAATACTACATCCAGGATACGGATCATCAAGTTGCCACGCTGGGCGCCAGGTTGGCAATGACCAAGGCCAACGATGAAAGCACGCAGTTTTATGTTCACAAAGAGCCTGGGCAAAACGAGACCATGCGGCTGGCCTGCAATGTGGTAACTCCCACAGGCCTTGACGCTATTGCCTCTGATGGAACCGTTACGTCCTCCGTTGGCTCGCAGGGCGCCTGGATGACAGGTTATCCTGCAACAGTAGCCGGGGAGCAGGGGTTCTATTTCTATGGAACTATAGCCGAAACCCCTGGTTCGGATACCTACTTCGCGCTGAAAGACCAGGGCGGTACTTACTATCGGCATTATTATAAGGGGAATACAACTCTGCTTCCCCGCAAGTCTTATCAACTCCCGGTTTTGGATAATTGGGCCGGTGTTGGGGCCGATGTCCAGGTGAGTGTGGGCGGATATCTGTGGTACAGCTTGAATGATGGGGCATCTTCTCCTCTGGAGCCGGGGGATTCATCCGATACTCAGCCTCAGGGGGACGGGCAGAAGTTGATTCCTTCCAAGACAGCTTGGGGAGGATTGTCTGATTCCGAGAAAGCAACACAGGTCTCCATGACAATTGGAGGAGTATCTGGAGTACTGATGGTGGACAAGTTGAGTCCTTCCCAGTATTTCTTCATGCCTGAAGGAGATTATTGGAGTTCGGCTGATGGATTCTTTTTTAGGGTTGCCTCCGACGGAACCTGTTCCGTAGTATCCGGGACTCCGGCATCGGCATATGTCAGGGCGATTATGAATGTAATCAGTGGTAGCCTCATAGACCCGATAGATGGTGGTAAAATCTAATTTGAGACGGTTATGAAAGGTAAGTATATAAAATATCTTCTGCTGTATCTTCTCCAGCTGGCTTTGCTCTCTTGCGTCAAAGAGACGCCGGAGGATCCTGCTGTTGAGCCTGCGAATACCATTCTCTATTCGGTCACGGTGAGTCAGAGTCCGCTTACCCGCGTTGCGATAAGTGAATCCGAGTTCACCGCTGGTTGTAGCTATATCTTTGAACTAGGTGATAAACTGTATGTTGAACATAGAGATGGTGAGACGCTGAAACTCTATGGCGTTCTGAACCTTGTCTCGGGTGAGGGGACTGGAACAGCCCGCTTCGAAGGGGAACTGAAATTCTTGAATGATTTTGTTCCGGAAGATAATACTTTAATCAACGCCACAGTGGTAGGTGCCGGCGCGGCCGAGGGATTCTTCCAATTCGGTAATCCTACCGACGATCCGGCCGTAGATCCTGGTACAATTATTACCGGTGTGACTTATCCCTCTTCTCCCTCTTACACCACTCAGCCGGAAATGGTCCGGAAATACAGCTATTTTACGGGTTCCAGCACGTACGATGCAAAGAACTTCAACAACCTCACCCAGCAGTCGGTGTTCCTGCTGTTCTCTTTGGAGGTAAACAGGACCAAGATTGGCGCAAATCCGATGGAAACTACAGTCTCTATCAAGAAAAATGGTACTCCTGTCCATTCGGTTACGGGTGTTCCCGTGACAGGTTTGTCGGCCGTCGGCTACATCAAATGCACGGCCGTGGTGCCCGTGAGCAAGAACCCGGAATTGCAATCGGCCGAGATTTGGGCCGGTGACCTGAAATGCGGAGATAGTTTTGCTTCAGATCTGTCATTGGCTGTGAACCATTACTACAGTGTCGAACGCTCATCGCTGGCTACAGACTGGTTCCGGGTTAAAGCAATTTCGGCTGGAACAACGGTGACATTCAATTATTGCGAGCCCGAGTACAGCATCAAGTACAGTTTGAATGGTGGTGAGACCTGGAATGATTACACACAGGTGCAGGATATTCCGCTGAATAAAGATCAGGAAATCTGTTTCCAGGGAAGGCGACCGAATTACAAGAATGCCTTGGCGGAAGGAGGAAGTACCTATGGCGCCCCTTCCACTAATCCAATCCTCTGGGCAAACAAAAAGTGTTATATCGCCGGAAATGTTATGACGCTTCTGGCCGATCGTGAGAACTTGAGCGATGAGGCTTTTGATGGCGCCTTTTCTAAACAGAATACTAACAATACGTGGTTGGATATTGATCCCAACGACCCCTTGCTTCTTCCCGCTACTACCTTAACGCTGAGGTGTTATAAAGGTATGTTCAGAAGGTGCACGTCGCTCCAATATGCGCCGGATCTTCCGGTCGAAACACCTTTTACAGAATGCTACAGCGGTATGTTCCGTGATTGCGGAAACAATAATCTCAAACGCGTCAGGATCTTCCTCAAGGCAAAGAAAGGAGAGGGGAACAATAAGGACGACTTTAACTTTGAGGCTTTAGGCGATGCGGGTTTGAACAAAGGCGGTTATCTGGATAAGTGGATGAATGGTACCAGTCCAAGTACAGGTGCTATATATTGCCACCCCGATATGGAAGCATATTGGGTTAATGTATGGACTTGGTACGGTGATAAGAATCAGTTCGCGAATCGTCCAAAGAGCTGGAGCGTCATTCCCTGGACCAGCTATATCCCCTAGCCCCTTACACCAACCTCCTCCTAAGCACCTTCTCCAGCCTGGCCACAGTGCCGGCCTCGGCATGGGAGGGTGTTTATTTTTGCATTTTTGTAAAAATGTTATATATTTGCAAAAAGTGTTATATATTATGGAAACGGTACATAGGACACAAACGGCTTTCCGGCTTAAGGACAGTTTGCTGGAAAGGATCAAATGGCAGGCAAAGAAGGAGCATAAGTCGGTGAATGCATTTGTAGAAGAAGTGCTGGAGGAAAAAGTAGGAACAGAGCTCGTCTTTCCCAAACTGCCTCCGGAATGGTTTGAACAGCAGAGAGAAAACGCGGAACGTTTTGTTTTGAAAGGTAAACTACCTAAGGAATATGAGGGACTGGATGCTTATGAGCAGGCCGAATTGGACAACAAAATTTTAATGGATGCACTTTGGGAGAAGTATGGAAAGGAGGATTAAAATATTGATTGACACAAATATCCTGGTGGATTATTTGCAGTTGGAAAGAAAGGGACATGCATTGGCCTGGGACATTTTTCAAATGGTGTTTGACCATCTCATAGAAGCTACCATCTCTACCCAGAGTTTCTTGGACGCGGTATATGTGTGTGCACGTAACAGCGCTAACGACGCTTCTGTTGTAAGAGACTCTCTTCTATATATAAGAAATCGCACAAACGTATATCCTATAGATGTCTTCGACCTTGAATCGGCCTTAAAGAATCCTAATCCGGACATCGAGGACAGCGCACAGATTTCGTTTGCGTACAGTCATGGCTGCGACATACTTGTCACTTCAGACAAAAAATTCCTGTCCCGCGAAGTCCCGCGTCCCATGAGGGTCATGACCCCGGAAGACTTTGTGAACGCCTGCCGTGCCTAATCGGCAATAGTGAATCCTACGCTGGTGGTATTGCCCTCATCGTCAACTACGGTGAGGGTGTGTTTGCCGGGGGAGGGGGCAAGTTTCAGTTCGTGCAGGAATTTGGTTTCGGCAACGTAGTCCTGGTCAAGGTGCCACCAGAGGGTGGCGTTGCTTTTATGATGGGCAACGCGGAAAACCACGCCCTCCCTTTCTCCGTTAAGCTGCCTTGGAAGATATAGCGTGCTGCCCTGCGCCGGATAAATGAAGGCCAGGGCGCTTTCTTGCGTTTTGGATTTTGCGCCGATATATTCCGGATGGTGTGGCTTGTAGAACCATTCCATGGCCGGCGGAAGCACAAATTCACCGCTTGCATGATAAGGGCAAGGCTCGGTCTCCAGCCCCGCCGCCGGAATTGGCATGTCCGTCTTAGGGCACTCCGGCGATGCCAGCATACCGGAGTCCGTGCACACCGCCGCCCAAACTCCCTGATCGGGCATCTCGAACCAGCTGTCGCTGGCGGGCAGCAGGTTCAGTATGTCAAACAGAACCGGGCCGGCGGCGCGGGCGCCTGTAAGGCCGGGAACGCCGTGACCATCGGCATTGCCAGCCCAAACGCCAATTGTGTATTCCGGCGTCATGCCCACGGCCCAGGCATCGCGGAAACCATAGCTGGTGCCGGTTTTCCATGCGGCTTTGCGTACAGAGCGTATGAGCCTCCAGTCCAGCTGGTCGGGGCGGTTTACCTCCTTTAAGGCTTCAAGGGTGTACCACACGGCCAGAGATGCTTCGGCTCCGCCCTGCGGGCTCCGCTCAGCATGACAGAAGGTGCTGGAGTATGCCGCTGCAACCTGGTCCAGCCTTGCTTCGGCCCCGCCAAGAATAAGCGAAAGGCCGTAATGGGATGCATCTTTTGTGATGGTTGTAAGGCCTATATCCTGCAGCAACGCATGGAACTTTGCAACGCCGTATTCGCGTAGCAGGAACACCGACGGTACGTTGAGGGAGCGGGCCAGGGCCTCGTTGGCGGGCACTGCGCCGTAAAACTGCCTGTCGAAGTTCTGCGGGGCAAAGCCGCCCATGTTCACCGGCACATCCGGCAGCAGGGTGCGAGGGAGTATGGTGCCCTCCTTCAGCGCCGCCGCATATAGGAACGGCTTAAGGATACTCCCGGTCGATCGGGCCGATGCCGCCACGTCCACCTGCATCCCAGGACGCTCCCGATAAGCGCTGGAATTGCCGATATAAGCAATTACATCTCCGGTTGCATTGTCGATAACGATGGCGCCCATATCGGCTATGCCTTCCTGCGCCAGATCGTCGGAACGGCGGTCCACGGCGTCAGAAACAGCTTTTTGCAAATTAATCCTTATTGCAGTTCGGGTGAGCTCTCCGTGCGCGCAGTGCTCTACATAGTGCTGAGCCAGTTCCGGCAGGGGCAGGGGATTGTCGGGCAAGGGCTCTTCAATTGAGGCCTGGTAAGTTTCCGGGTCGATGTCGCCGTGCTCCAGCAGCCTTTTAAGCAGGCGGTTGCGCTTTTGCAGCAGCTGCTCGCGGCCGCGGCCAAGATGCAGCGTTGCGGGGGCGTTTGGCAGCACCGCCAGTGTGGCTGCCTCGCCCCAGGAAAGCTCGGCTGCCGGACGGCCGAAATACCGCCACGCAGCCGCTTCCAGGCCCACCACATTGCCGCCAAACGGGGCGTGGGAAGCGTACAGCGCCAGTATCTTCTTTTTGGAATACCTTAATTCAAGCCTTGTGGCCTGCACTGCTTCTATTATCTTTTGCCAGATTGTGCGCTCCTTTTGCCGCGACAGCCTTATCACCTGCATTGTGATAGTGCTTCCGCCGCTAACAACGTGCCCGCTGCGAACGTTATCCACAGCCGCACGCACCAGCGCCACCGGATTCACTCCTGGATGCCACCAGAAAGCCCTGTCCTCAAACTGCACCAGTGCCGTTGCATATCTTTGAGGCACGGTATCGCAAGGCGGGAAGCGCCACTGCTGGTCATCGGCAATCCTTGCCCCCAACAATTCTCCCTCGGCACTCTCTACAACCGTAGAATAAGTGACTCCTTTGAACAGTTCCCGTGGCAAGCAAAAAAGGTATCCCAGCAGTAGGACTGCCAGGATACCGAAGAAGCAATAGATTCTTCGCTTGCGCTCAGAATGACAGGACATTACTTAGCGGCTTACCGTGGTTTGGCCACCGGGGGCGGCGGCGTTTACGGTGGGGTTGTACATGGCTTCGCAAACTACAGCCGGAAGCACGTAGCGGCCTTCGTAGGCGGCACGGAGCTGCACTGTGAAGGTCTTGTAACGGCCGGCGGGAAGGGCGAAGAACCAGTTCACGCGGTCGTCGCGGATGTCTTTGTGGTCGTAGCCGCCTTCATCGGCCGTGCCGGTGGTAAGGCGGTCGTTCACAATCTCCCAGCCGGAGGGGATGGGAATTGAAAGCGCCAGATTCTGCAGCTCTCGGCCGGAAACGTTGTCCACGCGAATTGTGGCGGTGAATCTTGTTCCCTGTTTCACGGGATATGAGGCAGGCATCAGCAGGGCGCCAACCTCGTCCAGATATTTAACTTCCAGCTTCAATCCATTAGACACCGCTGCAGTTACCGGATCACGGGAAACGCTTACCAGGGTGCCGTACAACTTGCCTTCCGAACTGCTGGTAACAGTAACATCTGCAGCCACAGGAACGCTTACCACAGACTTGGAGGAAACAACTTCCTGACTGCCAACAGTGGCTTTTATCACCGATGTGGGAACCTGCTCGTACAGATGCCTGTAGGCCACAGAGGCAAAGGCACTTTCCTGCGTAGAAAGTTGTGAGGGCACTTCTTCGGCCGCAATGCTAAGTGCATCGGACACCCTGCCGCAAAGTACAAGGGCGTCAAGGGCAACCATCTTGTCGCGGAAGCTGCTGCCGTAGGTTATGTCGTAGCCGGTGTATTCCGGGAACTTGCGGCCTAAGCCTTCCAAAACTGTTCCGGCCGTTTGCCCCTTACCTGCCAGAGCGTATGCGCCAGCCAGCATGTACCGGGCATTTTGGCCGATGTCCCCGGCCTCGCGCAGGCGGTTCATGCCTGCCTGAGAAGGAATTCCGGCAAGAGCCATGGTGTACAGGCGGTAGGCCTCGTCAAGATTGGAGTATTCGTTGCTTCCGGCCGTGCGGTATGCCTGCGAAATCTTGCGCTGATATGCCTTCCAGGCGTTCACAACGCCGGAATTCACATCAAAGCCCGCCTTGGCCGCCTCTGTAAGGAAGTGCCCGGCCATTGACGATACCCATTCGCCCGACTTGCCGGTACCCCAGTAGGAGAAGCCGCCATCGGAACCCTGACGGGCGTAAATCTTATTAATAATAGAAGGTATCTGCTCTTTGGCCTGTGTGGCTTCGGCGTCGTCCAGCAGAGGCATCATCAGAAGCATGGTAAGGCCGCGGGCGCTAAGCTGCTCGGTGCAGTCGTAAGGGTAGTCGCGCATGTTCACGTACAGTTCCCGTGCATCCAGGGCAGGGAAGCCGGCAAGCTGCAGACTAACCTTGGGACCGCCTTTAAGGGCGTGAGAAGCACCCGGCTTAAGGGTGAAGCGTTCCACGCGTGCAACCTCCGGATTGGCGTTTCGCACCGTCAAAGCCACACTTTCCGAAGCCTTGTGACCGCCGCCAACAGCTTCCGTGCTAAAGTGCGCAACTCCTTCTTCGGAGGTGGTCTTTACGCCAAAGGTAACCATCTTGTCGCCTTTGCCTTCAAATTTTACTGTCTTCGATGCAGGGCCCGTAAACTGCACGGGGCCATCGGCCTTTAATGTTACCGTGGCTTCCTTAACGCCGTCTTCCATTGCAAAGACGTTCACCGGAACTGCCACTTCCTCGCCGCAGCCAAGCACGCGGGGCAGGGTGGTCACAACCATCAGCGGGCTTTGTACGGGAACGGTTTTATCGGCATTGCCGTATGCGCCTTCGTGACCGGCTATTACCATTACGCGCACGCTGCCAACGTACATGGGAAGTTTGAGTTTAACTACGTCGGTGCCCTTAGTCACCGTGCGGGGCGCCTGGAACAGCACCACGGGGTTGAAGCGGTTGTCCTTGCGGGCATTGCGGATGGCATCCTCGTCGCCGCCGATTGCAGCCAGGGGCGAGAATTTGCCGCTGAATGCGCCAATCACCTGGTCGAACATATCCCATGTCTTTACGCCCAGAGCCTCGCTCTTGTACATGTAGCTCCAAGGATCCGGCGTCTTGAAGGCCGTGAGATCCAGAAGGCCTTCGTCCACAATGGCCAGGGTATAGGTCATGGGCTTGCCGCTCTTTTCGGAAACTTTTACGGTGAATTCCTCCTCCGGATGCAGCGTGGCAGGCATGTCAATCACCGGCTGCAGGTGCGACTGCGGATTCTCTACCTTCACTCGCTGAACGCCATACATACGCAGCGGCAGGTCGTTCACCGTATTGCCGTAAGGCTGCAGCAAGGTGATGTTAATGTAAATGTTAGGTGCCATCGAAGGCTCCACGGTAAAGGTCCAGGGAGTATCCTGGGCCGATGTTGCCACCCATTCGCGGCGGATTACGCCGGCGCCGTTCTCCAGGGAAATCAGCGCCTGGCCGTCTTTGGCCGCAGGGATGTAAACGGTGGCTTTTTCACCGGCGGTGTAGCTGGGCTTGTCGGTAGAGAAGGTGAGCATCGTCAGGGCTTCGGGGTCTTTTCTGTCGGCCCGGCCGCGATATTCCGGCCAGTCGATGGTTACCAGTCGTCCGCTCACGTGCCCCGACTGGGTGTCACGTACCAGGATAAGGTATCGGCCCCATGCGGGATAGTCTTCCCTCAAGGTAAAACTGACGTCCTGGGAGGCCGATTTAAGGTTTCCGCCGATGATCTTTGTCACCGAAGGACCAGCAACGTACGAATCCAGCTCTCCAAGGCCGGGGCTTTCCCACCACCAGTTCCAGCCGGTTTTGAACACTGCGTATTCCAGCTGATGGCCAGCCACGCGCTTGCCGGCGGCATCTACAACCGCAATGCTGATCTTGTTGTCTTTGTCGGTTTCCAGATATTCGCCATCCGGTACGCGGATGCCAACGTATGCGCTGTAGGGGGAGTATTTAAGGGTTTCGGTGGTGAAGCTTTCGTCGCCTCCTGGCTCCTCTACAGATGTTACAACAAAGGCCTGGAGCATGCCGGGAGTGTATTGTGCATCCGGAAGCTTAACCTGCATGGCTATCTGGCCGTTGCTGTCCAGTTTACCTTTATATAATTCATGCTCGGCGCTTGTGAAGTTGCTT